>JAABUK010000073.1_pt1 | contig 231257 bp, 193 predicted proteins | sample 5559141 | NCBI WGS metagenome assembly JAABUK01 (sample SAMN10711869, study PRJNA513367) | rock metagenome | isolation source: Antarctica rocks | place: Antarctica: Victoria Land, Pudding Butte nord | collected 2016-01-03 | reverse complement strand
CACCTGCGCCACACACAGATCATCACCCATCACCGCAGGATCGGTCCAACCCACCACTCACCTGGGAAGGCACGCCGTCAAGCTCAAAATAAACACGACTGTAGTACTAGAGGTACAGCCGGTGAACTACGCGTGTTTGCTGGGGTGGGCGGCGCCGGTTGAGGTGGGGTGAGGGGTTGAGTGGGCCGGGGTGGTCGGTCGCTTGTCGGCGGGGTCGGTTGGTTGTGTCGGGTTCGGCTGGTGTCGGGGTGCTCGGAGGCGCCGCAGGTGCCCCGGAGGAGGACATCCCGGGGGTGGTTCGCCGGTCTGCGCCCAGAGGGTCCTGTTCGGGGTCAGACCGTGGGCGGTGAGTTGCCGCAGGTTGATCGCGGTGGCTCGAAGGTGCAGCGCCGCGTCAATTTTCGCAACTCCGCGGTAGCGGACCTTGCGGAACCGCGTGGTGATCCAGGCGATGGTCCGTTCGATCATCGGCCGGTGCGCCCGGTAGGTGGCCCGCAACGCCCCGTCGTGTCGCCACCGACTGCGGTGTGCCCGTTGAAGTTGGTGATGCTCGTTCACCGCGACGCTGCGGCCAGCGGGGGACGTGGTGCACAAATCCGGAAAAGGGCAACTGGCGCAGGCAGTCCCGAACTTCGCGATCCGGGTCTTGACGGTGAAACCGACGTGTCGTCGGTGGCCAAAAGTGCCGCGCCGGCGGCGGCGTCACCGGTGCCCGGGCCCGTGGCTTTGGTCAATGACACCGCGGTGATGATTCCGGTGTCGGGTTCGGCGACCACATGCGCTTTGAAGCCGTCGTGGCGGCGTTCCCGTATTTTGTGCGCATGCCGGGTGCCGGGGTCCACGGTGGAGATGACCCGATCACGGGGCGACCTGCCGGGCGATCTGCCACCATCGGCTACCGGGTGCGTTCGGATCGTCGATCCATTCCACGTCCTGCCCGGCGATCAACGCCAACAACGCCAACGCCTGCTCCGCTGCAGGCGGCGCACCCGCAACGTTCCCACCCGCCGCACTGGACCCGGCCGTGGTGTCCACCTCACCCGACCGGTCGTGCCCTGAGGTGGTGTCGGTGCTGGTCAAAGCGGCCAGCACCGCCAACACGTCCCCGGACCAGGGTGTCCACCAACTGGCGCCGAGCGGCTCGGTCGTCCCAGGCGATGTCGGGTTCGCCGGGCTGGGCGTAGTTGACCATCGATGTCAACGCGGTCACCGCTTCGGCGCCGAGCACCTCCCGGGCCACCCGGCAGATCGCCGCGACCAACTGCGTCACTGTGTCCTCCGGTGGCCACCGCATCATCCAGGACCGTGGAATCCAACGCCCGCGCGTCTTGCCTTTGAGCACCCCGGTGGCCACGACGACCGCCTTCACCGCATCGAAGATCCGATTCGGCGAATCCGAGGCGGCCAACCTTTGCCGCCAGTACGTCAACGTCGTCGGATGAAACGAGGTATCTGTGATCGCCAACCCGCACGCGGCCTTCCACCGCAGGTCGAACAGCACCGCCTCCGCCGCCTGCCGATCGGACAAACCGTGCAAAGACTGCAGCACCAGCGCCGAGGCCACCACATCCGGCGGGATCGACGGCCGACCGCGGCGAATCGCCAAAAAGCGTCGAGATCAGGCTGCGACCGCGCCGGCGAGAACGCCGAAGTCGGCCGGCGCAGCACTGCCGGTGATCAGCAGCGTCACGCCGTTCGCGGTCCGCGACCACGCAGTCTCGCTCCGCACCCCAGGGCTGACGGTCCAGGTCGCTCCGCCCGCGGTGACCGTCGCCGAGCCCGCTCCGGAGGTGCCAAGTTCCGCGGTCAGCATACTCTGCGGAGAACCGGACGACTCGATCAGAGTGATGTAGGAGCCGCTCGGCGTCAGCCAGCCGCCGCGGACCGTCGGGGGCGCCTCCGGCGTACCGGGAGGGCCGGCGATGGAGAACGAGCTGCCATGCCAACCGCCGGGCACGCCGTGCGGAACGATCACTGGAAATCCGGTGGCCCGAGCGGCCGTCTTGAACCCACCCTGGACGTCGGCACTCGCCGCGGTACCGCCGGTCGGCTTTCCGAACGACACCGAGAAACCGCCGTTGATCCCGACGAAAAGCAACACCACGACCACGATGGCGCCCATCGACAGCACCATGTCACGGATGGTCTTGTTCCTGCGGTTTGCCACCATGACATGCTGCCACGGCATGCAGCCACCAAGAGCAGCAGCCACGCACCCCTCCTGCACCGACTGCCATGCACCGGCCGCCATGCACCGATCCCCTGGCACCGACTGCTATACACCGACTGCGTGCACCGATTGCGTTGCACTGACTGCCATGCACCGACTGCCGGTACGACCGGCCGCGGCCCGCTCTGCCACCCTCCCCCTAACAACCTCCCACCGGAGGGCAGGAAAGCTGTGACGCAGATCGGTGCAGCGGAACTAGCAGGGGTCGATCAGGCCCCGATAGCGTGACCACATGGCAGAACACAACGGCGCGTTCACATCCACAGCTTCGGTTCCCAACGACGGCAGTTCCGACCCAACAGCAGGTGAATACCGCATCGAGCGGGACACGATGGGCGAGGTCCGAGTTCCGGCGGCCGCGCACTACCAGGCCCAGACCCAACGAGCGGTGGAGAATTTCCCCATTTCCGGACGCGGCCTCGAGCGCGGGCAGATCCGGGCACTGGCCCTGATCAAATCCGCGGCGGCCTCGGCCAACGCGGGTCTGGGCGTCCTGGACGGCGAGGTGGCCGCGGCCATCACCGACGCTGCCGGTCGAGTGGCGGCCGGCGAGCTCGACGCAGACTTCCCGATCGACGTCTTCCAGACCGGCTCCGGGACCAGCTCGAACATGAACGCCAACGAGGTGATCGGGACACTGGCGAGCCAGGCCCTCGGCCGCAAGGTGCATCCCAACGACCAGGTCAATGCTTCTCAATCGTCCAATGACGTCTTCCCGACGTCCATCCATGTCGCCGCGACCGAAGGTGTCGTCGTCGATCTGGTGCCGGCGCTCGAGCACCTGGCCAGAGCGCTGGAAACCAAGGCGGAGCAGTGGGCGACCGTGGTCAAGTCCGGCCGCACGCATCTGATGGACGCCACTCCGGTGACCCTGGGCCAGGAGTTCGGCGGCTACGCCGCACAGATCCGTGGGGGGATTGCCCGGCTGACGTCGTCGCTGCCGAGGTTGGCCGAGCTACCACTGGGCGGCACCGCGGTCGGCACCGGGATCAACACCCCGCCTGGCTTCGCTCCAGCCGTCATCTCGAAGCTCGTGGAACTGACCGGGCTGCCGTTCACCGAGGCGAGCAACCACTTCGAGGCGCAAGGGTCGTGCGACCGGTTGGTGGAGGCCTCCGGACAGCTGCGCAGCATCGCGGTAGCACTGGTGAAGATCTGCAACGACATCCGCTGGATGGGCTCCGGGCCGAGGGCGGGTCTGGCCGAAATCCATCTGCCCGACCTGCAGCCCGGCTCCTCGATCATGCCGGGCAAGGTGAATCCGGTACTTCCGGAGGCTACCGCGATGGTCGCTGCGCAGGTCATCGGCAACGACGCGACGGTCGCGTTCGCCGGAACCACCGGCTCGTTCGAGCTGAACGTGATGCTGCCCGTGATCGCCCGCAATCTGCTGGAGTCGATCCGGCTGCTGGCCGCGGTCACCCGCCTGCTGGCCGACCGCTGCATCGTGGGCATCGAGGCCGACGAGGAGCGGTGCCGCAACTTCGCTGAATCCTCACCCTCGATCGTTACTCCGCTCAACAAGTACATCGGATACGAGGAAGCCGCCTCCGTCGCCAAGCAGGCGCTGAAGGAAGGCAGGACCATCAAGTCGGTCGTCACCGAGCGCGGCCACGTCGAGGCCGGCAAGCTGACCGCCGAACAACTCGATGCCGCCCTCGACGTGCTGTCCATGACGCATCCCTGACGGGGTATGCGCCTTCCTGACGGGAGGACCATCCCTGACTGCTTAAGCGCGTTTCCGACGGCAAAACCACTCCCTGGCCGGCAAGTCACATCGGTCGATCGCCGGAACCGGACGGTCGACCGATGTGCCGGGCGGGCTACCGGCTGTGGCGGCCGCCGTCTGGCCGACCGCCGTCCGGCCGATCCCCGTCCGGACGGTCGTGATCGCCATCGTCGCCATCGTCGAAGTCGGGGCGCCAGGTGGACGTGTGCGGGCCGGAATCGACGCCCGTGCCGGAATCTGCGCCAGGGGCGGAACCCACGGCCGGACCGGAATCAAGGGGGTGGGCCGGCGGCGGCGCGTACCTGGTCGGCTGGTCAACACTCGGCTGCTGCGGCGGTAGATAGGTGGTCGGCGGCTCAGCGGTGTCGCCCTGCCGATATCCGTGGCCGCACAGCAAACCCGGGTTGTCCGGGTTGTCCCGGCCGGACAGGAGGCCGTGTTCGCCCGGATCGAAACCGGTGTAGCCGTCGCTCCGACCGGTCGCCCGCGGCCCGATGTAGTCGGTCGGGGCGTCGGCATTGGCCCGGGCGATCGCGCCGGCCGCTCGGTCCTGTTCGGCGGCGGCGCCTTCGGCAAGCAGCCGATCCTTCTCGCGCAGCTCTGCGGCGAGGCGATCGCGGCGGCGTTGCAGTGCCCACAGCGCGAACCCGATCGCCAGCAGGACGATCAGGCCCAGCAAGTACCACGGCCACACCGGTTTCGACCCGGACGAGGCCGGAGCCGGCGGCACCGGCGCGGCCGGGCTGCTGGCTGGAGCCGAGGAGGAGAACGTCGGCGGAACCACCGGCGCGACGGCGGAGCTGGCTACCGGAGCACTGGACACCGGCACCGAGGCGGCCGTCGTCGAAACTGGCGCGCTGGAGCTGATCACCGCCGAGCTGACCACCGGGGCGGCCATCACCTCGAAACTTGCCACGCCGGTGACCTTCGAAGTCTGACCGACCACCTGGAGCAGATGGGCGCTGACCGGCAGGTCGGCCGGAACCGTGAACCGCACCGTGACGATGCCGTCCTGGTCTGCGGTGACGGCGGGCAGCTTGCGTGGCGCGGAATACAGCGTGACCAATACCGTCTCGCCCTTGTCGAATCCGCCGAACAGAACCTCCTGGACTGCGCCGACCGCCACCGGATCGGATTGGATCAGCTTGGGCCGAACCGTTGTCGCGGTCCGCACCGTGCTGCTCGGAGCGGTGGTCGAGCTCACCGTCGATTTCGTCGAGCTGGCGGACGAGGAGGACGACGAGGTGGACGTCGACGTTGTCGTGGTGCTCGGTGTGGTGGTCGTTCTGGTACTGCTCGGAGGCTGCGTGGTGGTAGCCGGAGTCGTGGTGGCCGGGGTCGTGGTGGCCGGGGGCGCCTGGAAGGTCAACGGAATCGACAGCTCCTGGCTCTTGTCGCCGCCTTTGTCGGGCCTCGTGTAGACGGCGCAGACGACCTTCGAGCAATCAAGTGCATCCGATGCGGTATTCGATGCAGGCAGCGTCAGGTGCACCGAGAAGGCCCCGCCGGCCGCCCATGACGCTGCCACTGGGCCGCCGGTGGCCGGCGGCGCGCCGTTGGCGGTGACATGCGCCCACGAGCTGCTGGAATTCGAATTCGGAATTGCGCCACCGACACAGTCCTTCAAACTGGCCGGAGCCTTGCCGTCGGCGTGACAGATCGCGATGTACAGACCAGCGGTCGTGGAGAATCCGCTGCCGCTCACCGCCAGACTTCCGCCGGTCGATGGCAGTCCATTGGCCGGGTCTACCACCAGCTTCGCTCCCCCGGCGTTCGAGGTGGTGGCCGGGGCCGCGTCCGCGGCGCGCGCGGCCGCGGCGGCAAGGTGCGGCGCGGCCACGGCGGAAAGGTGCGGCGCGGCCGCGGCAGCTGTCTGCTCGAGCACGATCAGCAGGCCGGCAGCCAGCACCGCGGTCGCCGCGAGGGCGACCGCGAGCCGGCGTCGAACCTGCTGGGCAACGGGTGGTCGGCTAGTGGTCACTCGACCATTTTGTCCCACGTTCAGCCCTTGGTGACCCATCGGCCCGAATCGAGCAGATGCCATCGGGCCGCGGACGAGGTCGTCGCGAAGCGCTCAGGCCAGTTCCGGGAACTCCAGCAACTCGGTCACCAGCGCCGCAATCGGTGACCGCTCGGACCTGGTCAAGGTGACGTGGGCGAACAGCGGGTGGCCCTTGAGCGCCTCGATCACGGCGGCGATACCGTCGTGCCGCCCGACAAGGAGGTTGTCGCGCTGAGCCACGTCGTGCGTCAGCACCACTCTTGAATTGGTTCCCAGCCTGGACAGCACCGTCAGCAATACGTTGCGCTCCAGCGACTGCGCCTCGTCAACGATCACGAAGCAATCGTGCAGGGAACGACCCCGGATGTGGGTCAGTGGCAACACTTCGAGCATTCCTCGCGCGACGACCTCGTCGACCACGGCCGGTGATGCGATCGCCGACAGGGTGTCGAAAACCGCCTGTGCCCACGGTTGCATCTTGTCGTTCTCGCTACCCGGTAGATATCCGAGCTCCTGGCCGCCGACTGCGTACAACGGACGGAAGACGACGACCTTGCGGTGCGCTCGCCGTTCCATCACCAGATCCAGACCTGCGCACAGCGCCAGCGCAGATTTTCCGGTTCCGGCCCGTCCGCCCAGCGAGACGATGCCGACTTCGTCGTCCATCAGCAGATCCAGAGCAATGCGCTGTTCGGCCGACCTTCCCCGGAGGCCGAACGCCTCCTTCTCGCCGCGGACCAATCGGATCTGCTTGCCCGGGGTAACCCGGCCCAGAGCAGATCCGGTCGGCGTGATCAGCTTGACACCGGTGTTGCACGGCAGTTCTCTCGCCACGTCGGCATCGATCAGCCCCGTGTGGAAAAGGGTGCCGACCTGCTCGGTGCTCACCTCGAGTTCGGCCATTCCGGTCCAGCCGGAGGACACCACATCCTGCGCGCGGTACTCGTCGGCCGTGAGACCCACCGCCGACGCCTTGACCCGCAGCGGCATGTCCTTGGAGACGAGAATGACGGACTTGCCTTCGGCCGCCAGGTTCAGCGCGCACGCCAGGATCCGCGAATCGTTGCTGTCGTTGCGAAAGCCGGCGGGCAGCAAGGATGCATCGGTGTGGTTCAACTCGACGTGCAACGTGCCGCCCAGGTCCGACCCAGCCGCCGCCCCTGGGCGCTTCTCGCCGATTGGTATCGGAGAATCCAGCCTTCCATGCTCGATCCGCAGGTCGTCGAGCATGCGCAGGGCCTGCCGGGCGAAATATCCCAGCTCCGGATGATGACGCTTGGCCTCCAGCTCGCCGATCACGACCAACGGCAGAACTACTTCGTGCTCGGCGAACTTGGTCAGCGCCCACGGGTCGGACAACAGCACCGAAGTGTCCACCACATAGGTCCGGCGGGAACCCGGGGTGGTTTCCGGCGGTTGCGGACCGGACTTCCCGTGCAGTGCTGCAACGCCGGAGTCCACTGACGTCGGGGAGGCGGAACGGCTTGGGGCCATGAACAGCTCCTTGACGGCGCGGGTACGCGCGCCTTGCAGAGTGGGCCGGTGGTCCCCGGTGCGTCCGGCAATGCGCCGGCCGCGAACAAGGGCCCGGTACCGGCCCCCTTGCTGTCGGTGTGCTGGAGATCTCCGGCACTGTCCAATCGGGGCCTCCCGTGTGTTCCGCAGAACTGCGGTGCACTGTTTCCGGACGCTACCCGCGGGTCGGTCGTCGACTCGGTAGAAACACGGAACCGGGAGTGAACATCGGATTGCGCCCCGATTACCGGGATGCGGAGCGGCTCACCGGCTTCCTCAGACCAGGTCTGATGGGTGCGCGCCGGGGCGGGGCGAAGCTGGCTGGACCGCGGCGGGGCGGGCCGCACCGGTCAGCGGCTCGCCGGAGATATCGATCGGGCCGGTGGTGACGCCGACGGCGAGCACTTCTCCGGAACCGTCCGAATATCCGGTGACCGGCACTGCTGCGGTGCCCACCGGCCGGGGCAACACCACAGTCATCGCCAGACCTCGGCCGGCCGCGTGCGAAGCGAGGATTCGGCCACCGTGCGAACGCACGATCGCCGCAACGATCGACAGGCCAAGACCACTGCCCCCGTTCCCCCGTGACCGCGACTCGTCGGCCCGGAAGAATCGGTCGAACAGGCGCGGCAGCGCCTGGTCCGAGACGCCAGGACCGTCGTCGGTGACGGTAACCGCCACCTCGTGCTGGCCGGGCAGCACCGACACGGTGGCAGTGCTGCCGGGCGGAGTGTGGGTGCGGACATTGGAGAGCAGGTTGGCGAACAGCTGGTGCAGCCGCAGCCGATCCCCGACCACGATGGTCGGTCGCGCCGTTCCGGCGAGTCGCCAGGTGCGGGCGTCGTCGATCACTGCTGCGTCGTCGACCACTCCGACGAGAAGTTGCGCCAGATCCACCGGTTCGTGCTCCATCGTGCGCTCGGCGTCGGCCTTGATCAGCGTCAACAGGTCCTCCACCAGACCACCCATCCGACGGGCTTCGAACCCCATCCGATCCATCGCCTTGGCAACCGCTGCCTCGGTCGGCAACATCCCGGCCCGGTACAGCTCCGAGTAACCCCGAACGGCCGCGACCGGGGTTCGCAGCTCGTGCGAGGCATCCGCGACGAACTGCCGAACCCTGGCCTCGTTGCGCTGCTGCTCTATCAGCAGGCCACCGATTCCGTCCAGCATGCCGTTGAAGGCCGTCCCCAGCCTTCCTACTTCGGTGCTCGGATCTCCCGGAGCCACCCGCCGGTCCAGCTCCCCGCCGGCGATGTCGTCGGCGGTGTTGGCCATGGCCTCGAGCGGACGCAGCTCGCGGCGGATGATCAAGCTGGCAAGGAATCCGAGCAGGACCAGCAGTACGCCGGTGACCAGCAGTTCCAGGAAGATCAGCTGACGCATCGTGGTGGTGACGTCGTCCAGCGGGCTCCAGGCGACCAGGTAACCGGTTGACCGGACGCCGTCATCGGTGGTCCGAACGGCGAGAATTCGGTATTGGGCGGAGGATCCGGAACCGTCCCGCACGGTGTCCGGGGATGCCGTCGGCGGATTCTGGCCGACGGCCGGATTTCCGTTCGGATCCCGGGCCGGTCGGACCATCACCTGCCCGATGCCCTCGGCACTGACCACCGTCCAGCCGATCTCGCCGCGGAGCGGATTCGAGCTGGTGATCTGCGCCAACGACACCGGGTTGATCCGCAGGAACCTGGGCAGACTGCTGACCACGCCGGTCAGACTGCGATCCCGATCCGCGACCATTGCGGACCGGACGTTGAGCGGCAGGATCACATCGACAGCCACCAGTGCCACCGCCGCCACCGCCAGCACCAGGGCGATGAGTCGGGCGCGCAGCCCCCAGCGGCGCCGCGCCACCAACATCGGCGCCGCTTGCGTCACGATCGTCGCGCTGCCCGGAGGACGTAGCCGAAGCCGCGGTGGGTGTGGATCAGCGGGTCGCCGGCGGCGTCCACCTTGCGGCGCAGGTAGGAGATGTAGGTGGCGACGACGGAGTCGTCCCCGTAGAAGTCGGTGCCCCACACCGCGTCGAGCAACTGCTGGCGGGAGAGGACCACATTCGCGTTGATCATCAGATGACGCAGCATCTTGTACTCGGTCGGGGCCAGCTCGATGGGAACGCCCGCCCTGCTCACCTGGTAGGTCTCCGGGTCCAATTCCAGATCAGCGACCTTCAGCAGCCCGTCGGAGGCCAGTTCGGGCCGGACCCGCCGCAGCACCGCGCTGACCCGCGCGGCCAACTCTTCCAGGCCGAAGGGCTTGGTGACGTAGTCGTCGCCTCCTGCGCTCAGCCCGGCGATCTTGTCGGCCGGCGTGTCGCGCGCCGAGAGGAAGACGACACCGGCGTCCACGCCGACGGCCCGGAGCCTGCGCATCACCTCCAGCCCGTCGAAGTCGGGCAACATGATGTCCAGGATGATCAGGTCGGGGCGGATGTCGGTCGCAGCCCGGACGGCTTCGCGGCCGGTCGAGGCCACGGTGACGTCATAGCCGAGGAACCGCATCGAGGTCGCGACGATGTCCTGGAGGGACGGCTCATCGTCGACCACCAGCAATTTTGACTGCACCGTCATGTCGTCGACCGTTCTCTCGTTGCTCGAACTGCTCCCCACTGCTTCCACGATGACATCTGATCAGCACGTGAGAACGGCGCAGGGCGCAGGTGAACCGGATGGGAGCTTCCGGCAGCGGTTCAACCTGCATCGGGCTGATCAGCCCGTCGGGGCCGTCGTCACCACGACGATCAATCCGCTGACCACCAGCACCGTACCCACCCAGGTCCACATGTTCGTCCGCTCGTGCAGGAGAATCGAGCTGGCGACCAGGATGACCACATATCCGAGCGCGTTGAACGGGTAGGCGATGTTCAGCGGCACTCGGGACAGGGTGATCAGCCACGCCACCGCGGAGACGCCGAAGATCATCAAACCCCCGATGATCCATGGCGAGGTTCCTGCCGTCAGCACCATCGAGCGACCGGTGCTCTGCGCGTGCAGCTTTGCCAGATTCATCCCGTTCTTCAGCACCAGCTGCCCGGTGGCGGCAAGGGCGACCGCAACCAGCAGGAGTCCCAGACTTGCCAGGGTCATCCGACCTCCTCGCTCGGTGGTGTCCGGTCGGTCAACCGATGACACGGCCGCTGCCCTCCGCTTCGGAACTGCGGTGTGCTGTTCGGCGACCATCTGGCGCAGTGCTCCGGGTAACGGCTGGATGCTTCGGGCCGGATCTGCGAACGGACACGAGGACTGCTCAACCGACCTTGCGGGCAAGGGCGACGATGCCGTTGCCCTTCTTCGAGAACACCCGCTGCAGCAGCTGGAACGGCGCGACGCCGACCGTGATGAGCAGGGACATCGGCTTGCCGGACGGCTGAAGCCACCGGCCCGATCCAGCGGTCTGGTCTTCGGTGGACTCCCCGAATTTGCCGGAAGTCTTGGCGAGGCGGCTTCGGACCGATTCCAGGATGTACCCGAGTGGCCAGCCGTACAGGCGCACGAAGACGGGCTCGAAGCCAGCGTCGACCAGGCGTTCGGTCAGCTCCGCCGGCGAATAACGCCGGTAGTGACCGACCGCGGTGTCGGACGGGCTGAACAGGTGCTGCCAGGCCGGAACCGACACCATCAGGTGACCGCGCGGCGCTACCTGTGCGTGCCACTGACGCAGGGCAGCTGCGTCGTCCTCGATGTGCTCGAGCACCTCATAGGCGCAGACCATGTCGAAGGTGAGGGCTGGATCCAGGTCGGTGGAGAAACCGTTGATCACCTCTCCACCCCTTGGCTCGATCCGTGACGCGGCGACCCTCGCCGACTCGACGTCCGGTTCGACCGCGGTGAAAGAGGGCGACATCTTGACCAGACGCGCACCCATCGCGCCCTGCCCGCACCCGATCTCGAGTGTCGAGGTTGGACGAACACTGCGCATCGCACCTCGGATCAACGGCCAGCGCAGGGCGGCTCTGGGAGTCAGCGGTGCGGAGGGAGCCTGGGTCACCGAGGCTGGTGCTGAATTGGTCACGGTGGGCAGCTTAGCCACCAGGGGACCCGCAACAGCGGACCCGGTGAACAATCGGTGGGCGGTTTCTCGAGCCTGCGAGCGGCGAACGGCGAGCAGGCTGCGATCCTTCACCAACCGGGCGAGTGCCTCGGCCAGCGAATCGGCATCACCCGCCGGCACAAATTCGGCTGCCCCGCCGAGCATGCGTCGTTGCGGTGCCGTGTCGGACGTGACGATCGCGCAACCAGCAGCCGCGGCCTGATACACCTTGTTGGGCACCACATTTGCTCCCTTGGCCGTGGTGCCGAAGATGCCGAGCGCGATGTGGTGGGCGGCGACCAGCGACGGGAGCTCCCGCGGATCGACCCAGTCGATCCACCTCGCGGGCGCGTCAGGTCCAGCCGCAGCGGCGGCGGCCGCGAGATCTTGTCCGGTACCGATCATCGTCACCAGCAGTTGTGTCGAGTCGATTCCCAACGCCGGCAGCCTGGCCAACGCCGCACCGATCGTGACCGCACCTTGGAGAGGCGTGTACAAACCGAAGAAGACGGCGCGGACAGGAGCCGTCGGCTCGGGTGACCCGACAGCTCGATCGCCGGCGGCGAACCAATCCGCGTCCGCACCGACCGGCACGACGACGGTGCGGTCGGACAGTTCCACCGGCACCCTGGCCGCGTGCTCAGCGGTGTCCAGCACGATGAGGTCCGCCGCGGCGAGCGCTCGACGATCGACGAGGTCCAATGCGCTGGTCAGCAGTCCTGACCTGGCTCCTCGATCCACCGCGGTACCGGCAGCGAAGACGAGGTGGTCGAGGACGACGGGCGACCCTCGGAAGATCCGCTTGGCCAGATGGACGTCGAAGTGTCCCAGGTATCCGACCAGCACCGCGTCCGGCGTGACCACCCGACCCTCGACGCGGCCGCGCCGCCACAGCGTCGACCACCGGGCGCCGAGCTTCACCACCAACCCGACGGCAGTCCATGGCTTCTTGAGCATCGACACCCGATCTGCAGTGGAGAGCCCCAGCGGCTCGTTGACCTCCACCACTTGATGGCCGTTCGCCCGCAGTCCTTCGATCAGGACGCGCACCCTGGGATGCGAATCCGACTGATAGGTACCGAATGCGACGATCCGCACGTTGCTCTCTCCGCTCGCTCACCAAATTTTTGTTGCACTCACGCCGGTTCCGGTCAGCCGACGACGTCCGGACTCGACCTCGGGCGTCGTCCCGCGCCGGCGGCGGTCGCGGCGACCACGACGTCGACGATCGTCATCACGGCCCTGGCCATCAGCACGATCAGCGCTGCAGAGCCAGGCCCCAGCACCGTGGAGAGTCCGAACAGCAGGATGATCTCCCGGGCGCCGACTCCGGCCGGGAGGAAGATCACCACTATTCCGGCCGCCGATGCCAACGAGAACAACCCGATCGACAGGAGCGGGTTGGAGGCGGTTCCTCCGATCGAGTCGACGAGCAGGTAGAACGACAGCCCGTTGAAGATCTGGCCACCCATCAGCCAAACGGCGGCAACGAGGAGGTTGCGCTCGGGAATCCGCTCCATCCGCAGGTTGCGCCTGGTGATCCGGCTGGCGATGTCGCCGACCCAGACCAGTACCGAAGGATGCAGCATGGCAAGCAGAGGGATCACCAGCAGCAAGATCCACCAGTACCGGCCGAGCACCTGGTGCCCCGCGATGGCCAGGCAGATCGCGCCCAGAACCGAGGAAGTCACGACGGCGAGCAGAACAGCCAGCAGACTGGCAGTGCCGCTGCGTGCACGGGGTACGCGGTACTCCTTGGCCATCGTGGCCTGCGCCAGCACGGTCCAGACACCGCCGGGGATGTACTTGCCGAGCTGACCCATCAGAAAGACTCGCTGCGCTGCCCGTAGGGGCAGCTCCGACCCGAGGCCGGACAGCAGCGTCCGCCACGCCGGCACCCCTGACCACGCACCGAAGGCTGCCGCGGTGAGAGCGCCGAGCACGGGCAGCAGGGTCACCCGGCTCCACGCGTCGGCGACACCGTGGCGGTTCTTCCACACCCAGTACGCGCCGAAGGCCAGTACCAGAAGCAGAAAGACGGCTCGAAGAGCTTTGCCTGTGGTCAACCGCCGAGCACTGCTGGGAACACCGGCCGGATCGGGCCCGGACTCCGGGACACCCGGACCGGTGGGATGCACGGGATCCCTGCCATGGGACACGGCCGACAAATCGGGCTCCTTGAACGCATTGGTGGAGTGGGCAAAGCTGAATCCGCTCGAACGGCCGACCCCGCGACTGCGGTCAACGGACCCGCGCCCGGAACGGCGCGACCGGAGCCGCGGACCGCGCGTCGCCGGTCACCCACACTCGGACACAATTCTAACTGCCGGTAGCTCCGGTCCTTTCCGGACATCCTTTCCGGACAGGTGGCCTGCGGGCTGCTGATCATTGCGCTGAAGTGCGTAAACACGCCGGTCCGTGGTGTCGGCGACCAGGTCCGGCACGCGCAGCGATGTCAGTGCGCCATTTCCGCCTGGATCGCGGCCGGCGTCAGTGGCTCGTCCAGCAGTCGCTGGAAGCGCTGCATCGCCGACGTTCCCGCGGGGCGGGCGTCGAGCCAGGGCCGCAGCAGCCGCTCACCTTCGACATAGGTGGAGGTGTAGGCGCGCCAGAGCGGGTCGGACAGGAACCGAAGAAATCCCTGGGCGCGCTTCTCGTCGGCCAGGCCCCAGTAGCGCAGATATTCCAGCACGTCGCCGGATTCGGCGCCGCGGTCGTGCAACATGATCGCCGCGTTCTGCCGGACGGAATTCAGCGGTCGGGCAGCCAGCTCCAGCGACTCGACGAGCTCCGGTTCGAACGCCGGCCCGATCCCGTCCAGCACCTGCTTCGCCCACGCCGCCCAACCCGGCCCGACCGCCGCCGTCAGCGCCAGGTCACCCAGGCCCTCGGCCATCACGCACTGCGGGGTGTTCACCAGGAAGATGGTCTGTTCCAGCTGTTCGCCGTCGTTGACCAGCAACTTCTCCTTCCGGCAGTGCTCGGTGTGATGACCCGGGTAGCACTCGTGCGCCACCAGCACCGGGAACTGGCTCATCCGGTGCGAAGCGTCCGCGTTGACCGCAACCCGAGAGGTGTACGAGCCCAGGTAGTAGTTGAACCCCGTCCAGGGCACATCGCGCTCGATGTCGAACGAGATGTCTTCTTCCGGCGGTAATCCGGCCGGCCCGACGACGCGCTCCCGCAGCGCCGCCGCGACCGCCCGAACCGCGGGCTCCACGAGTTCGGGCGGACACGCCTCTCTGGCCCGCAGGTCGCCGAGCCGTACCGCGAGGTCCTTGTTCGGTGGAGCGCCGGCCTGGTCCAGCAGCCGAGCGATGTCGTCATGGGCCTGCGCGTAGACGTCCGTGTCGATCTCGGAGATCCGCACCTGGAAGTAGGCGTGCACCTCGTCGATGAACGACATCGACTCCCCCGCCAGCCGTCGGCCGGCCACGGCCAGCGCGTCGAGGTGAGCCGTCAAGAAGTCCGACCGGGCCTCGGTCAGTCCTGCATCGCGCACCTGCGTCGACAGCTGCACGGCCCGGATAGAGAGCTGAGCCGGGTCCGGTTCCGGCTCGTTGGCCACCACCTGACGCAACGCCGGATCCCCGATGTAGGCATCGACGAAGCCGTCCACCACCCGGTCGAAGCGCAATCCGAGCTTGAGATATTCAGTGACCACATCCATGGAACCACGGTAGTCGGCGGCGTTCGGCGAGCGGCCTCCGGTCTATCCTCCGAACCGTCGATGCCGAGCACCGTAGTCGCGCAGGGCCCGCAGGAAGTCGACCCGGCGGAAGTCCGGCCAGTCCGCCTCGTAGAACCAGTACTCCGAGTGCGCGCTCTGCCACAGCAGGAAGCCGGAGAGCCGCTGCTCCCCCGATGTTCGGATGACCAGGTCCGGATCTGGCTGTCCGGAGGTGTAGAGGTGCTCACTGATCGCATCCACGTCGAGCCCGGCGATGACCTCCTCGACACCCAACCCGGCATCGGCACCCGCCTGGAGCAGCGACTTCACCGCGTCAGCGATCTCCTGCCGGCCGCCGTAACCGACGGCGATGTTGACCTCGACACCGGTCCGGTCCGCCGTCCGCATTTCGGCCGCGGCCAACCGAGTGGCCATCCAGGGCGGCAGCACGTCCATCGCGCCCACGATGCGTAGTTTCCAGGGCTCGCCCGGTGCGGCAAGGTCGTCCACCACGTCGGTGATGATGGTCAGGAGCGGCTGGAGCTCGTCGTCGGCCCGGTGCAGGTTGTCCGTTGAGAGCAGCCACAGCGTGACCATTCCGATGCCGCTGGTCCGGCACCATTCGAGCAGGTTGGAGATGTGGGCCGCACCCGCACGGTGGCCGTCGTTCGGGTTGGCCATCCCCTCCTTGCGGGCCCATCTGCGGTTGCCGTCGATGATCACGCCGACGTGGTGCGGCTTCTCCGCCGTGGCGAGTTGGCGGAGCAGCCGGCTCTCGTAGACCCGGTACAGCAGCGTGGGAAGCCTCACGTTCGCCGACCTTACTGCGACCTGCCGCGCCTGTGACTGCGGCCCGCCGCGCCGTTCGCCGAAGGCTGCGATCGGCGCTGCTGGCACAAGCCGTCGTTGTCGGCGACGATGTAGCCATGCCTTCGGCCACCGTGCAACGCCACGCCGCCACCCGCCCCCGCGCCCGGGGGTGGATCCATTGGTACTCGGCGATCGCGGGCGCGGTACTCGGTCTCGTCCTGGTCGTCGTGGCGGCAGCCGCTGAGGGTCCCAGAGCCGCGATCCCCTGTGCGATCTATGCGCTGACCCTGATCGGTCTGTTCGTGATCAGTGCGACGTACCACCGGCACACCTGGATCTCTGCCCGGGCCAGGACGTGGATGAAGCGCGCCGACCACTCGATGATCTTCGTCTTCATCGCCGGTACCTACACCCCGCTCGCGGTCCTGGCGGTGCCGGGGACGAAGGGCACCGTGATGCTCGGCGTCGTCTGGATCGGAGCCGCGGGCGGGGTGGCGCTCAAGATGCTGCTGCCGCACTCCCCACGCTGGGTGGGGGTTCCGTTCTACGTGGCTCTGGGCTGGGTCGCGGTCTTCGCGATGCCCGAGTTGCTGCACAACGGCGGGGCGGTGCCGGTGGTGCTGATCATCGTCGGCGGCCTGCTCTACACCGTTGGTGCCGTGTTCTACGCGATCCGCCGACCCAACCCCTGGCCCGGCACCTTCGGCTATCACGAGGTGTTCCATGCCGCCGTTTCGCTGGCTGCGCTCTGCCACTACATCGCGATCTTCCTGGTGCTCCTCGCGGGCTGACCCCGCCTGACTGTCTCGTCCGACTTGATCAGGGATCGCGGTGCACTCAGCCGAGCTCGGGGCCCTCGTTGCGCAGCCGATTGACCTCTTCCATTGCCGAACGCAGCCCGGTGAGCCAGTCGTCGGCGTGCTCCCCGACCATGCGGATGGCCCACACCAACGCGTCGGATCGCGAGCGCGCGACGCCCGAATCCACCAGCGTGTCGAGCACCTGACGCTCCGGTTGACGCAAGCGTGTCATCACGGGGACCGACGCGGTGGTGAACAGCTCCTGGGTACCGCCCAACCGGGCACCCCAGGAAATTTCGCGTCCGTAGCGGAACTGCCCCTGGCGAGCGATCTCGATGCGGGCTTCGCGGGTCTGTTCCCGGAAGCGGGAGATTCGGCCGGCCTCGGCCGCTGCTTGCGAGGCGGCGTCCTGATCGGTCGTCACCTCCAGCGCCGGTAGCTCGCCGACGATCAACACCTCGTCCCGATCAACGGTGACGGTCGGTGCTCCGACGAACCAGTCGCTGGGCAACCGGCCGGTGAACCAGCCTGCGGCGTCGGCCGCATCGGGTGCCTCGGGCGCACCGCCTCGCCCACGTCCGCGTGGACCGAACGGCCGGCCCTGCGGACCGAATCCGCCACCGAAACCGGGACCGCGGCCCCGTCTGCCCTTACCGCCGCGTCCGCGCGGGCCTTCGCTCTCGCCTTCGGCCTCGAATTCCGAACCGAACGCGGGAGCGCCGCGCGCTCCCGACGGACCGAAACCTGCATGCCATGAATCTCCGTTGCTGCTCATTCGAACTCCTTGATTGATGTGTTGATTACAACGTTACAACGATAACAACTACAAGGTCCGACGATTTGTTCCCGGGAGCCGGATGTTCGAAGTCGGCGAACCGCCGCTGAGGGTCTCCGACCACAACAGTCGACGAAAGGGCCTGGTGACGAGCGAGATCCGAGGGCATTCGAACCGGTGCAGGGATCTGGGGAGGACGCTCAGCGACGAGCGAGCAGCTCGGCCAGCTCGTCGGTTCCGGTGACCGGCCGGTCACAGACGAAGGCCCGGCACACGTAGGCCGCCGGAGCGCCGGCAACCATCGGCCGGTCCATCAACAGCGCGGCGGAATCCGGTTCGCCGACCACGACGACCGCGCCGCCGGGCGCCGAGCCTCTGGCCACCTCTGCCAGCTGATTTCGGGCGTGTCCGGGGACGCCCGAAATCGCGATCTGCACCGGCCCGGCGGCCAGCGCCTCCGCTGCGGCAAGATGCCAGCCGGCCGAGCGCGGTGCCCGCAGCAGCAGTGTGCCGACGGTCCCAAGAGCCTTCTCGGCGGCCAGCTGGTAGCGGCTGTCCCCGGTCAGGGATCCGGCCGTGACCAGGGCCTCGACGACCGACGAAGCACCGGACGGCGCCGCGCCGTCGACCGGGTCGCGGGGCCGGAGGAACATCTCCTCTGCGTCATCCGCGGTGTCGTTGAAACCGCCGTCCGGTGCGGCGAACCGGTCGAGCACCAGGTCGAGCATCTGCTGGGCGGACCGCAACCAGAACGGGTCTCCGTCGGCCTGGTGGAGCGCCAGCAGGGCCGCAGCCATATCGCCGTGATCGGCCAGCACGGCCTGCCCCGGCCCTGCCACACCGTCTCTGGACGATCTCCGCCACCGGCCGTCGACGCGATGCACCTGAAGTAGATACCGGGCCGCCCTGCCGGCAGCCGCAACCCAGTCGGCGCGGGAGGCACCTGCACCGACCTCGGCCAGAGCCCGGATGGCCAGGCCGTTGCTCCGCATCACCACGAGGTCGTCGCGACCAGGCTGCGGTCGTCCGGCTCTTGCGAGCAGCAGCCGCTGCCTGATCTGCGCAAACCACTTCTGGTCCTGCGGATCTGCGAGCAGCCGCAGCACCGCACCGTCCAATTCCGCCGCATGATCGGTGCGGTCCAGGCCGAACAGGGTGGCCGCTCGGACCGCATCGCCGTCCAGTACCTCCGCCAACTGTGCGCGGTTCCACAGATAGGTCGCGCCCTCCACTCCGGCGGTGTCGGCGTCCAGCGAAGCCGCGAAGGCCCCGGACTGCGTCCCCAGCCCGTCGATGAGGAAGTTCGCCGTCTCGGCCGCGATACGTGCCGACAGCGGTGAACCGGTGCGGCGGGCGTGGTGCCCGTACACCAGCAGCAGCAACGCGTTGTCATCCAGCATTTTCTCGAAATGCGGTACGTGCCAGCGAGAATCGACGCTGTAACGGGAGAAACCGCCACCCAGCTGGTCGTAGATGCCGCCGCGAGCCATCCGCTCCAAGGTCAGCGCGACCGCGCCGAGCGCGTCCGGGTCACCGGTGCGTTCGTAATGGCGGAGCAGGAATTCGCAGAGCATCGCGGGCGGGAACTTCGGCGCGCCGGGAAAACCGCCGTTGACCCGGTCGATAGTCCCGACGATCGATGTGGCAAGCAGCGCCAGTTCACCGGCGTCCAACGGCCCCGCTCCGCCCGCACCGCCCGCGGCCGCAGTACCGGCAGCGCTGACCTCGGACAGGGAATCGCGGATGCCGGCCGCGGCCTGCAGCACGTTCTCGTGATCGTTCCGCCAGGCGTTGGTGATGGCCGTGAGGACCTGGCCGAACGACGGCAGCTGGGAACGCGGAACGGGCGGGTAGTAGGTCCCGGCGTAGAAAGGTGCCCGGTCCGGCGTCAGGAAGCACGTCATCGGCCACCCGCCGGAACCGGTCAGCGCCTGGGTGGCGCTCATGTAGACGGCGTCGACGTCCGGCCGTTCCTCCCGGTCGACCTTGATGGCGACATAGTCGCGATTGATCTGCGCAGCCGTTGCCGGATCGGCGAATGATTCTCTTGCCATCACATGACACCAGTGGCAGGACGCGTAACCGACCGACAGCAACACCGGAACGTTGCGTCGCGCGGATTCGGCGAACGCCTCATCGCCCCACTGCCACCAGTCGACCGGATTCCCGGCATGCTGCCGCAGATACGTCGAACCGGCGTCGGCCAGCCGGAATCCGGTCATCTCGCGCTCATCGAGTCCGCGTATCCACCGGGTCCGCGCGCCCCTTCCGGACGGGCCCTGGAAGGCCGGGATCGACAGTTCCGGCCGGGGGAACTCCGGCGGTGCCGGCGGCGCTCTCGTCAGATGTGCCACCGGGCGTTTTCTCGGCTGCAGACGGCATGCGCCCGCCGGCAATCCCGGGCACTCCAGCCGGCACCGGCTCTGCCGAGTGGAAGGACCCGGGAACTTTCTTCAGGTTCCGGTTCAACGACTTGATCAGGAAATACACCGCGATACAGAGCAGCACGATGACCAGCAGACCGATCGGAGCCGCTTTGCCCCATTCCGGGCCTTTCGTGCTGCTCGGGTCGGCGGGAACCGGAGCGGTGATCGCTTCGGCCACGGCACGGGCAGCTCTGCCGAGGATCACGTCGCGACCCGCTCCCGAATTCCGGCGAAGAGGTCCGACTCCGGAACATCCGTGTCGACCAGCGACCTGGCGAGCTCGTAGTCATCGGTTCCCCAGACCGAAGCCTCGATGTCGTGCGGCACGGCGAACCAGTGCGACGACGGGTCGATCTGCGTTTCGTGAGCCCGCAGTGCGAGATCGCGCTTGTCGAAGAAGTCCGCAGCCGGAATCTTGGTGGTGATACGCGTTCCAGGGTCGGGCCGGGGATTGTCGGCGAACCGCTGGATCCATTCGTCGAAGGGTCCGTCGCCGGTGCGCTTCCGCACAGCCTCGTTGATCGCGACAATCCGGGCGCGGGAGAAACCGACGTTGTAGTACAGCTTGAGCGGTTGCCAGGGCTCGCCGGCCTCGGGGAACGCATCCGGGTCACCGGCCGCCTCGAACGCCGCCATCGAGATGACGTGACAGCGGATGTGGTCCGGATGCGGATAGCCGCCGTTCTCGTCATAGGTGGTCATCACGTGGGGCCGGAAGGCCCGGACGACTCGCACCAACGCCTCGGTCTCGATCTCCACATCAAGGGCGCCGAAGCTGCCCTCCGGCAGCTTCCAGGTCGCCGGCTCACCCTCGTGGTAGCCCGAGTCCTCGAACCCCAGCCAGGTGTGCGCGACACCCAGAATTTCTGCCGCCCTGGCCATCTCGGCAATGCGCAGCGAAGCGATGTCGAAATGGGTGTCGGTGAATTTGGGATTCAGGATGTCGCCACGCTCGCCGCCGGTGCAGGACACCACCAGAACCCCGACCCCGTCGGCGGCGTATTTGGCCAGGCTGGGCGCACCCTTGCTGGACTCGTCGTCCGGATGAGCGTGCACGGCCATCATTCGCAGATCCGCTGCGGCCGCAGCTTCGGCTCGTTTCCGTGCGCCGGCCAGCAGCGACGCGTCGAGCTCAACCAGGATGCCGGTCGATTCGTACGCTCCGGTGCTCTCGTTCAAGTTTTCTGTCACGGTTGTTCAGTTCCTTCCCTGCCAGGCATCCCGCCTGCCTTCGCACCGCTCGCCGTTCCACCATTGTCCCGCAATCGCATTGTCCTCCAGCGCGATCCTCCAGCGCGCCGTCCCCGACGTCACGGTGTCCATCGTCGAGTCCATCGCCGTGTTCTTCGTCGTGTCCATCGTCATGTTCGTCGCGCTCTCGACCCCCCGATCAGGCGGGGCTCGGCGTGTAGTTCGCCTCCGCCGAAGCGCAAATCCCGACCCCGCCGGAGCGCATGGTGTTAAGCTCGACTCCACACAGGCGGCCCCTTGAGGGCCGTCTGATGCGTTTAACCTGCAGAGATGGCTCTCGGCGCCGCATTTGTCCCCGGCCGTCAGCTACCGACCAAGCGTTTTTCGCGCGGGTGTTGCCGAACCCGAGATTGCCGGGTATGTCCTCGGCTATCGCCGTCAGAGCGTGAGGCTGTTGTTTTCTGCACCACACTCTCGGCGTGCCGGGAATCGGCACGGAGAAGCGACAGCGACAAGCGTTCTTTGCCTGGATCTCAGACTTTTCGCCCGAACCGACCGCATCACCAGCCCACCGCATTACTAGCCCACCGCATCACTAGCAAGGAGTTGCCATGACCGGAACAGTTGCAACGTGGCTGACCCAGGAGGCGCACGACCGTCTCAAGCACGAGCTCGACGAGCTGGTGCTGCAGCGACCGGTCATCGCCGCCGAGATCAACGCCCGGCGGGAAGAGGGCGACCTCAAGGAGAACGGTGGTTACCACGCGGCTCGTGACGAGCAGGCGAAGCAGGAGGACCGGATCCGTAAGATCCAGGAGCTGCTGCGCGAGGCCCAGGTCGGTGTCCGCCCCGCGGACGACGGGGTGGTCGAGCCCGGCATGGTGGTGACGGTCGCCTACGACGGTGACGACAGCGACCAGGAGACGTTCCTGCTCGGTTCCCGCGAGGAGGGGGCTCACGGTTCTCTGCAGGTCTACTCGCCGCAGTCGCCACTAGGCGCGGCCATCCGCGGCGCCACCAAGGGTGAGTCCAGGGAGTTCCAGCTTCCGAACGGCAAGACCCAGAAGGTGTCGATCGTCGAGGCCAAGCCGTTCACGGCCTGACCCTGCTGGCCGAGGTTATGAGACGTTGTAACGAGTACACGAGTTGCGTGACATCGCCACGGTGTCACCACAGTTGACCGGACCGCCGACGAGCGGGCATGGCACGATGCCTGATGTGAAGGAGCTCGACGGTCGCCTGGTGCTGAGCGCTGGAGGTTGGGACCCGCGGTATGCGGTGACGCTCGCAGTCGCCTCGCAGGACGACGTGGGCGCAGCTCTTGTCGACACGAACGGCGACGAGGCGGACATCGATCTCGACGTCTACCTCAGGGATGCCGACGGGGTCTGGCAGGAGATTAGCAGCTCGGGCGTCGGCGAGGGCGGCGGCTTCTTGTCGGACCGTGCGGCTGTGCTTTTGGGACGCACCGAGCCGGGTCTGCTCGTTGACATCGACTATGGAGGTCGAACATCTTCAACCGTCGCGTCGGGAACGGGGTGGTGGTTGTTCGTTGCCGTCGCGGTGCCCGGTTCCGATGCCTTCCCTCGCTTGATCGGTACCCGTCCGCCGGCCCTCTGAAGTGCAGCGATGGGTTGTCCAGAGCAGCTGAATAACGCGGTACGGCACCGCGACGCAGCTCACCCTCAACCAACGGGTTCGGGGGTCGAGTTATTGGCTTGGGCCTGGAACAAGGAGGACAGTCTCCTTCGTTCCGCCTGCACGTCATCAATCGCTGCGTGCAGTACACATTCTGGGGTGGTGGAACGAACTCGGCGAGCACTCCCGACTAGACGCTTGGCAACTGATGCCAAGACCTGAGCGGACCGTCGTTGCAAGGATCGGCGTGGTGATGTTGGGCCTTGCTATGACGGTCACCACCAGCTGTTCGGCAAAACTGTCGCCCGGCGATGCAGACTATTTCCCTTTTCTGGACGCCGACACCAGCGCCGACTCATCCCACGTCGCCGAAGACATGTTGCCGGCAATCGCCGCACAGCTTCGCTACGACCTCGCTGCGGGTCTCTTGTCCGCATCGCCCGACAGCTTCGCCGAAGTGACGCGATGGTTCGCGGAGCCTGCGCCGAAGCTCACGGGCCCTCAGGTGTGGAGTCCTACATCGCCACCGTTCTGGCGACTGGTGGCCTCCTCGGCGGGTGGCGGACGCGGTGAGTACCTGGTTGCGTCCTACTACTTCGGTGGAGCCAAGGGGATCTTGGAGCAGGATGACACCTGGGGGCACGCCTGCGGGAAGTTGACGGTGACGCCGGCCAACCCCCCGGACACACACGTCGCCGTCGAGGTCGTCGACTGCCCTGACTCGGTACCGGAGCGACTTACCGACCGCGACGTGGAGACTGCGCAGGCTAGAGCGACGCGGTAGGACGGAACGCCTCAGGCGCTGTGACCCGTCGAAGCTCCCGACAGCCGTTTGGTCTCGATCGAATGCGATCGGTCGAGCACCGCAACTCCTGGCTGTTGTGTCTCATGACTCGTGTCCATAACTGGCTCCGTCGAGCATCCGTACACGGGTTATGAGACAGGCCAAGCAAAGGATGGTTCACGATGCAAGTGTCCGTAACTCGTGTCCGCATGCTCATCGAGGTTATGAGACGTTGTAACGCGGACACGAGTTGCGTTACATCGCGGTGCTGCTGCCGCTGCTGGTAGCCAAGCGACTCAGGGAACAGCCGTAATCCCGGCGATGACGGCTCGGTGCACCTGAAGTAAGGGCCCGACCGGGGACGACATTGTGACGGCCGCTCGACCGTCTCCAGGGCGCTACGCGTCAAACCCCTGTCCTAGCGACTTGATGAGCGACCCGGCTGATCCGCGCGACGGCAATGGTCTGTCGGCGGCGGCGCTTGAGCGGGCAACCGCACGTGCAACCTGGCCGCTGGAACCCAACGTCATCATGCTGATAGGCAGGCATCATGCAGTGGACAGCTGGGAGGCAGCCATGCGGACGACAAGGGCGCTGGGCGTTGCGGTGATCGCCGGCGTCGTGGCCTTCGCAGGAGTTGGAACCGGCTGCGCCGGCAATACCACGACCGCCGAGACGGACACAGGCAGCACGGCGACCGCCATCACGCAGACAGTTGGCGCGGCGGTAACCGGCGGCGGGCTCATCACCCGCACGACCGGTTCTGCAGCACCACAGCGAACCGACCCGCACGAGGCGGCAACCGTCCGCCATGTCGAGGACGAGCTGGCCCAGACACCACATTTTCCTGCTGCGGTCAAAGCCAGCTCGGCCCCGGAGCCGGATCTTGCCGACCAGGCGGGTCTGATCACTCCGCCGACCTTCGTCCAGCGAAACGCCTGGTGGACGTCCCCAATGACCTCGGACCAATTCCACGATTGGTTGAGAGGTCACCTTCCGCAGGGCTGGTCGGTGCCCGCCGGTAGCGATGACGACCCGATCGGTGATTGGCCCGGGGGCGGCCATCTGGAGCAATACGTCGCAGGCCCGCGATCGGACTCCGTATGGACCTACTCGGCCGCCAACGTCTATTGGGCGCCGGACGGCAAGGGAATCGCTATCCGCGTCGCCGTTCAGGCGTACTGGGTTGCGACCCGTCTGAAAGATGAGCACATCGCTGATACTGCGAACAGTGTCGACGTCACCTTGTTCAAAAAAGTTCCCGGTTTCACCGATACGGGCATCGTGCCGCCGGCGGTTCATCGCACGGTCACCGGGCGAAACGCCCAGAAGCTGCGTGATCTGGTCAACTCGTTGAACCCGTGGACGAACACTGGGCTCCACGGATGCCTAGCCGAGACCGGCCTCACGGACGTCCTGGTCTTTCGCGGCGGCTCCACCAGTACGACGGTGACAGTGTATTCAGACGGTTGCACCGGCTCGACCTTTGTCGCCGACGGGCACACCTTTCCGCCGCTGGAAGATTCGGTCGTCCACGCCGAGCTGGTCAACATGTTCGGCCCTTGAGGGCAGTGCACCGCTCACCGCTGACGGCATGGAGATACTCGACGGTCCCCTGCGTGTCCGCAGGTAAGCGGGGCAGAGCGGCTCACCGGTGATCGATGACCCGATAGGACTCCTCGGCGAGCCGCTGCAGGACTTCGTCACGATGCTGCGAACCGCGGCATTCCAGCCGTAGGTCGACCTCCACGTCGCCGAGGGCGAGAGTGCTGCCCAGCCGGGACTGCTCGACGTCGACCACGGACGCACCCAACTCCCCCACCAGGGCCAGCAGCCGGGCCAGGGAGCCGGGTCGATCCGAGATCTCGATGCGCAGCGACAGGAACCGGCCGGCCGCGACCAGGCCGTGCTGGGTGACGTGCAGCAGTACCAACGGGTCGATGTTCCCCCCGGACAACACGGCTACCACCGGCGGTCGGAACTTCTGGGGCGCAGCCATGATCGCCGCCACGGCAGCCACTCCGGCCGGTTCCACGACGAGCTTCGCGCGTTCCAGACACAACAGCATCGCCCTGGACAGCTGGTCCTCCGACACCGTGACCATGTCGTCGACGAGCTCGCTGACGTGCGAATAGGTCAGGGCGGTCGGTTCTCCTACCGCGATGCCGTCGGCGAACGTCGACATCTGCCTCAACCGCACCGGTCGCCCCGCGGCCAGCGAATCAGGCCAGGCGGCGGCCTGCTCCGCCTGCACACCGATGATCTTCACGTCGGGTCGCAGACCTCGGACGGCCGCCGCGATGCCGCTGATCAGACCGCCCCCGCCGGTCGCGACCACGATGGTGGCGACCTCCGGGACCTGCTCGAGAATTTCCAGGCCGACCGTGCCCTGGCCGCGAAGGATGTCGGGATGATCGAAGGGGTGCACCAGCACCGCGCCGGTCCGTTCCGCGAACGCCCGAGCCTCGATCAGAGATTCGTCGAGGGTTTCGCCCAGCAGATACACAGTCGCCCCGTAGGCCCGAGTGGCGGTGAGCTTCGCGATGGAGGCGCCGACCGGCATGAAGACGGTGGCATCGCAGCCGAGCATCGCAGCCGCCAGAGCGACGCCCTGCGCGTGGTTACCGGCGCTGGCCGCGACCACGCCGTTGGCCCGTTCGGCGTCGGTCAGTCGAGCGATTCGGGTGTAGGCGCCGCGGATCTTGAACGAGCCGGTCCGCTGCAGGTTTTCGCACTTGAGGTAGACGGGGCCGCCGACCAGTAGTTGCAACGGGCGCGAGGATTCCATCGGTGTGCGCCGGATGACGCCGGCCAGCAGCTGGGCGGCGGCCTCGATCTCCGCTACCCCGATCAGCACTGGACCGGTCGGATCACCGCCGATCGGATCAATCCGGGTTGTGGTCATAGCGGCATCCTGCCAGGTGAAGTCTCGGGCCAGGATTGTCGTCGCCGCGGAGCTGTGCCGATGCGAGGGTGCTGGAACGCAATCGCCTGCTTGTCCGGGAAGCCGCTGATCAGCCAGGGTGGGGCCAGTACGACTCTGGATGCAGCACCACCGCTGCCGCGCCGATCAGCCCGGCGTCGCCGCCGAGCAGCGCGGGCACCACCCGAGGGGATGCCGCGTAACCCAGCCGCGCGAATTTGCTGTAGCCGTCGGCAATCGGATCGAACAGCAGGGAACCGGCACCCGCCACTCCGCCGCCGATCACCACGACGTCCAGGTCGAGCATGGTCACGGCGCCGGCGACGGCGAGCCCGATGGCCTCGCCGGCGCGGCGGAAGGTCGCCATTGCCACAGCGTTTCCGCGTCGGGCCTGCTCGGCGACCTCGGCGGCGTCGATCGCGTCGCTTCCATGCGCTCGAGCCCAGGCCGCGATGTTCGTACCGCTGGCGATGGCCTCCAGGCAGCCGGTGCCGCCGCAGACGCAGGTCGGGCCGAACGGATCCACGCTGACGTGCCCGATGTGACCGGCGTTGCCGGTCGTTCCCGGTACGACGCAGCCGTCGATGATCACCCCGCCGCCGACCCCGGTGGACACCACCATGCCCAGCACGTTGCGCCGGCCTCGCGCAGCACCGCGCCAGTGCTCGGCGACCGCCACCGCTACCGCGTCGCCGAACATTCGCACATCGAGCCCGTAGCGTTCGGTCAACCGGTCCCGCAGCGGAAAGCCGCGCCAGGCGGGGATGTTCACGGGTGAGACCGTTCCGGCGTCGCGGTCCAGCGGAGCCGCGGTCGCGATACCGATGCCGGGCAGCTCCGCCGCGGCTTCGGGCTCCAACCCGGCTGCGTGCAGCACGGAGTCGACCACCTTCACGAGCGCGCCGAACAGCGCCTCGGGATCGGTCCCCTGCGGATTGGGAATTCTTCGGGCCGAGATGATCTCACCGAGTCCGGTGACCAGTCCCGCCGCGAACTTCGTGCCGCCGATGTCGATGGCCAGCGCGGGGCGGCCGGCGGCTGCGTCGGACGCGCTCAATTCAGCGCGTCCGTGAGGTCTGCCAGCAGGTCCTCGATGTCCTCGATTCCGACCGAGAGCCGGATCAGGTCGTCCGGGACCTCCAGACTGGAGCCGGCCACGCTGGCATGCGTCATCAGGCCCGGATGTTCGATCAGTGACTCGACGCCGCCCAGCGACTCACCGAGGATGAACAGCCGGGTCCGCGAACAGATCTTCACCGCTTCTTCTCGTCCACCGACGACGCGGAACGAGACCATGCCGCCGAAGCGGTGCATCTGGCCGGCGGCGACGTCGTGACCAGGATGCGTCGAAAGGCCCGGGTAGTAGACGCGGCCCACCCGAGGGTGCGACTCGAGCAGATCGACGACCAGTTCGGCGTTGTCGCAGTGCCGTTCCATCCGCAGCGACAGCGTCTTGAGTCCACGCAGGGTCAGCCAGGCGTCGAACGGCCCGGCGACCGCGCCCATCGACTTGGCGTGGAAGCTGAACATCTCGCCGAGTTCGTCGTTGTCGGTGACCAGCGCCCCACCGATCACGTCGGAGTGCCCGCCGACGTACTTGGTGGTGGAATGCAGCACCACGTCAGCACCCAGGACCAGCGGCTGCTGCAGGTACGGCGAGGCGAAAGTGTTGTCCACCAACAGTTTGGCGTTTGCTTCGCGGGCTACCTCGGCCAGGCCGTAGATGTCGGCGATGTTGAGCAGCGGGTTGGTCGGCGTCTCGGCCCAGATCATCCGGGTGTTCGGCCGGACGGCTGCGCGTACCGCGTCGACGTCCGAGATCGGAACCGCCGTGTACGTCAGACCCCAGGGCACACCGATCTTGTCGATCAGCCGGAACGACCCGCCGTACGCGTCGTCGGGAATGACCAGGTGGTCACCTGGGCGCAGCATCGCCCGCAGTGCGGTGTCCGCCGCTGCCATTCCGGACGCGAACGCGCTGCCGTGCCGCCCCCGTTCCAGGCTCGCCAGCGCTGTCTCCAGCGCCGTTCTGGTCGGGTTGCTGGCCCTGGAATAGTCGTAGCCGGCCCTGGTCTGTCCCACCGCATCCTGTGCGTAGGTCGACGTCTGGTAGATCGGAACGACCACGGCACCGGTGGTGGCGTCGGGCTGCTGGCCGACGTGGATGGCTCGGGTGGAGAAGCCGTCATCGGCCGGAAAGGTCATGCCGCAAGATTAGCGGCCCGGCAAGCGCTCTCAGCCCGCCAGGAAGTTGAGCAGATCGGCCCTGGTCAGCACGCCGGCCGGCTTGCCGTCGTCGACCACCATCACGGCGTCGGACACCTCCAGCGCCGAACGCACCACCGGGATCTCCTCGCCGGAACCGACCAGCGGCAATGGCTTGGCCATGTGCGCGGAGACGGCATCGGCCAGCGACGCCCGACCGGTGAACAGGTCCTCCAGCAAGGCGCGATCGGACACCGAGCCGACTACCTCGCCCGCCATCACCGGAGGTTCCGCCGACACCACGGGCATCTGCGACACCCCGTACTCGTGCATGATCTCGACCGCGTCCCGCACCGTCTCGTTCGGATGCGTGTGCACCATCGCCGGGAGCTCGCCGCTCTTGCGCCGCAACACGTCTCCGACCGTGGTGTGGCCGTCCCGGGCCACGAATCCGTACGATGCCATCCATCGGTCGTCGAAGATCTTGGACAGGTAGCCGCGGCCGCCGTCGGGCAGCAGCACGACGACGACGTCGTCCTCGGTGAGTCGTTCGGCCACCCGCAGCGCCGCGGCGACCGCCATTCCGCACGATCCGCCGACCAGCAGCCCCTCTTCCCGTGCCAGGCGCCGGGTGATGGCGAACGAGTCGGCGTCCGAGACGGCGACGATCTCGTCCGCGATCGTGGGGTCGTAAGCGCTGGGCCAGAAGTCCTCCCCGACGCCTTCCACCAAGTACGGCCGGCCGGTACCGCCGGAGTAGACGGAACCCTCCGGGTCTGCCCCGATGACCTGAACGGACCCACCGGACACCTCCTTGAGGTACCGACCGGTGCCCGAGATGGTGCCGCCGGTTCCGACGCCGGTGACGAAGTGCGTCACCGTTCCGTCGGTGTCCGCCCAGATCTCCGGGCCGGTGGACTCGTAGTGGCTCGCCGGATTCGCGGGATTGGAATACTGATCTGGCTTCCAGGCGTCGGGCGTCTCCCGGACCAGGCGATCGGAAACCGAGTAGTAGCTGTTCGGGTCGTCGGGCGCGACTGCCGTCGGGCAGACCACGACCTGCGCGCCGTAGGCCCGCAGCACGTTGCGCTTGTCCTCGCTGACCTTGTCCGGGCAGACGAAAATGCACTGGTACCCGCGCTGCTGCGCGACCAGGGCCAGGCCGACACCGGTGTTGCCGCTGGTGGGCTCCACGATGGTGCCACCGGGCTTGAGCTCGCCGGATTCCTCCGCGGCCACGATCATCTTGAGTGCGATGCGGTCCTTGACCGATCCACCCGGGTTGACGTATTCGACCTTGGCCAGCACCAGCGGCTTGAGTCCGGCCGTCAGTGCGTTGAGCCGGACCAACGGGGTATTGCCCACGAGGTCGACAACCGAATTGGCATAGCGCACAGTGAATTCTCCTTGTCGGCACCCGCGAGGCGCCCGTTTTCGGATAGGCGATGCCGGTCAGTCAATCAGTTCCCGCCGCGCTGCCCTGCACGAAGACCCAGGGCGGCTGCCAGCCGGGCCAGCACCGCTTCGACCTGGGCCGGCTCCGCGCCGGTCGAGAAGGCATCCATCGCCAGCACTTGCAACTGATCGGCAAGGCCGTGCACACCGACATCGGGAATCGGTGGGCGGCTCCTGCCGTCGGCAGCGTCCGCCAGCGCCGCCAATTCGGCAAGTGCGCTCCGAGCCGCATCGATCCGGCCGCGGAGTCGCCAGGACGAGACGTTCCAGGCCCGCAACCGCCGGAAGAGTTCGGCGGAATGCGGGCCTGGAAGGTGGGGTTCGTCGATCAATCGCTGCGCAGGTTCGTCAACAGTCGCAGGATCTCCAGGTAGAGCCAGACCATGGTGACCATCAACCCGAAGGCGAAGTACCAGGCCGAGTTCGCCGGAGCTCCGACTTTGATGGCACGGTCGATCTGATCGAAGTCGAGCAGGAAGCTCAAAGCGGCGATGACGATGATCACCAGCGAGATGATGATCGACATCGTGCTGCCGTCGCGCAGGTGGGTCTGGAAGCCGAAGGCACTGGCGATGAGGTTGAAGACCACCAACACCATCACGCCGATCATGGCGCCGATCAGCATCTTGGTGAACTTGGGCGTGACTCGGATGGCGCCGGTCTTGTAGACGACGAGCATGCCCGCGAACACGCCGATGGTTCCGACGAACGCCTGGAGCCCGACACCCGCGTATTGCGGAATCCGCTCGAAGAAGCCGGTGATCGCGCCGAGCGCCACGCCCTCGGCCACCGAGTAGGTCAGGATGAGGGCCGGATTCGTCGACTGCTTGAAGATGATGATCAACGACAGCACCAGGCCGACGACAACCGCCGGAATGACCAGCGACCAGCTGAAGTTCAGCGTCATTGCCACGATCGCGGCGACGACGCCGACGCCGAGCACGGTGGCCGTCTTGGCGACCACATCGTCCAGCGTCAGGAAGCGCTCACGGGCGGGCGCGCCGGTGGACGGCTGCGCGTACAACTGCTGCAGATAGGCGGCGCTGGGGGCGCCGTTCTGCGCAACTCCCGGCGCACGCTGCAGATTCCGAAATGCCGGGTTGCTGCTTTGCATGTTCTTCTCCACTTCGACTCGTTCCCTGCGGCTGCACTGCGACCTGCGGCTGCACTGCGACACGGTGACCTGTCGATCATGCCCGGCGGACAGCGTATGAGGCTGCCGGCGGCGCGACGATCGAGCGGTTCTCGTTACGAAGTGTCCATGTCGACAACGCCACAGCGTAACGTCAAGTTCCCGTGCGGTCCCAGCCGACGACGCGCCAGTGCGCCCAGCTGGAACGCTTTCAACCAGATCGGCGCGATCCGGGCGGAGCCCGGCGGTGCGCAAGCCCGTGCGGAGCCCGGCAGTGTGCGCGATTCGGACGGAGTCCGGCAGTGTGCGAGTGCCCCCGGCGGGACTCGAACCCGCACTGCACCGATTTTAAGTCGGTCGCCTCTGCCGATTGGGCTACGGGGGCCGAACCGCGTCAGTGCGACAGCCTAGAACCATCGGCGAGAGAAGCAGTAGTGCCAACGGTCCGCCCGGCCCCCGACAGCCCGAGCGGACCGTCGAGTCATCGGCGGACGGTCACGCAACCCAGTCCGGTGTTGTTGTTCCGATTGATGCCGATCGCGTACGCACAGACCTTGTTCGCTCCCAGGTGCACCGGAGCCGTGAGCGCGAAGCCGTGAACGCCACTGACCCGGAGTGCGCGGTTCACATCGTTGCGCGTCACCGAAGTCGGAATGGAGTATCCGACGCCGTTCACGTACACATGGACCCGGATCGACGATGCCGGAAAGTTGCGATCCAGAGCCCAGCCCCGAATGGTGGCCTTCCCTGCTTGCACCCGAACCGGGTCGACGGCGCCGATCGGAGCCGGTACGCGGACCGACCGGCAGCCCAGCGACCTGCGCGAACCGTCAGTGCCGATCGCGGCGGCACAGACGCTGTTCGCGCCGGGGTGAAGAGGCAGCGTCACGGCGAATCCATGGTTGCCCGAGACCTGCAGGATCCGGTCGACATCAGCGCGGAATCGGGAAGCGGGGACGGCATATCCGACGCCGTTGACGTAGACATGGACGTTGATCGATTGCCGGCTCGAATTCGGGTCCAGCGCCCAGCCAGCCACCGAAGCATTGCCGTGCACGACACCGACGCGGTCGAGGGACCCGGTCGGCAGGGCTCTGACGACGGCGGTGCGACAGCCGAGCGATCTGTTGTTGCCTGCCGCACGGCCCAGGGCGGTCACGCAGATTCGATACGTACCCGGGGCAACCGCGACCGGAACCGAGAAACCGTGGTTGCCGGACACTCGCAGGACCCGGTCGACGTCGGTCCGGGCCAGGTTGGCGACCGCCGTTCGGGACGTCGAGTTCACGCTCACGCGCACCGAGATCGATGACGAGGAGGAGTTCCTATCCAGAGCCCAACCGATGACCCGCACACTCGTCCTGGAAGCCGCGACCTGGACGCTGTCGAAGGCACCGACCGGCCTGGCGACGACGACACGGGCAACCGGGGCGGGGGGCGGAGGCTGCGGAGCCGAGCCGCCGGAGCCGCCAACGGGCAGACCCACGATGCTGGCGCAGGCCCACGGCGACCAGCCGCGCTGCTGCCACAACCGGTAGGCCAAAGCGTCCTGCGTGGCGGGACTGGCGTCGCTGGGCAAGCCGCTGCCGCCCACGCTCTGCCAGGTGCCGAGGTCGAATTGGTAGGCGCCGTAATATCCGTTTCCGGTGTTGATCGCGTAGTTTCCGCCGGATTCGCAGTTGCGCAACTTCGCCCAATCTCCAGCGGAAGGCTCTGCACTGGCAGAGCCCGTGGTGGCGACCAGGACACCAATTCCAGTGATCAGCGCCAACGCCGCGCCGGTTGCCCGATGGCGCCTAAGTCGCGCCCGAATTCGGGCCCGGGTTGCCATTCGCGGTTCCGTCGGCGACTCATCGTTGAGTTGCATCCATTGCTCTCTTTCGGTCGGCTCTTGCAGGTCAGACCACACGCGGCGCCGAGCTACGTGGAACGGCCGCCGGACCGCTGCGGGTACGTTACCTGACCGAGATAGAGAATTCCAACCGCATCCACATTATTTTTATTCGGCGAGAACATCACCACAATTCGATGACTTTGCGTTGATCATTCGTCGCACAAATCGCAATCAGACGAAGTTCTTTTTGGCCACGCGACGTAGCGGATATCATCCGGCGGGGCTCGCTGCGCGGGTGGCACATTTCCGATGGTCGCGAACAAACAATAATTGCCCGGGCAGCGCTCCGACCTGCAGCTTCATTGAATCCAGGTCAGGCCAGCGACAGGGCCAGCCCGTCCAGGATGTCGTGCTCGGAGACGGTGATCTCGTCGATCCGGCCGGCCAGCACCCGGCGACTCGACAGTGAAACCAGGCTGGACAAGATCAGCGCGCCGCCGCCGATCACGTCGACTCGGCCAGGATGCATGTAGGGCAACGCCGCTCGATGTGCCCTGGTGGCGCCCAGCAGCATGGCGGCAACCTCGTGGACGCGCCGCGATTCGACCCTGGCGAGGTGGATGCGTTGCGGATCGTAGGACGGCAACCGTAGTGCCGCCGCGGCCACCGTGGTCGCCGTTCCGGATACCGGAACGAGCCGGCGGACCGATTCCACCGGCAGGCGATCCAGACCACCGGCCAACACGGAGTTTGCCCAGTCGGTTGCCTCGGCGCGTTCGGCGGCGGTCGGTGGATCGCTGTGCAGGAGGCGCTCGGTGATCCGCACGCATCCGATGTCCAGGCTCTCCTGACCGGCGATCTCCACAGCACCATCGACCACGGATCCGACCACCATCTCCGTCGACCCGCCGCCGATGTCCACGACCAGGAACGGACCGGTGTCCGGGTCCAGATCTGCCACCGCGCCGCGGAACGACAACTCCGCCTCCTCGGCGCCGGTGATCACCTCCGGATCCTGTCCGAGGGTTGCTCTCACCATGTCGATGAATTCCTGGCGGTTCACTGCGTCCCTGGTCGCCGAGGTCGCAGCCATCCGAACCTGCACAGCTCCGGCAGCTCGGAGGATCGCGACGTAGGTCGCCAGCGCGCTCCAGGTGCGGTCGATGGCGGCTCCGGACAGCCGACCGGTCGCGTCGACGCCCTCACCGAGGCGGACCACGCGCATTTCGCGGTGAACGTCGGCGACGGCGACCGTGGCGCTGCCTTCGTAGGTCGGACGCAGATCGGCGACCAGTAGACGAATGGAGTTCGTGCCGCAGTCGATGGCCGCCACCCGCCGTGGCGACGACTCGCCTGCGATCTCCATCCGATGCTTGGCCAAGTCAGCCCTTCCTCGTTCGCGCGGGTTCCTGCTGGCCGACACCGGTGGAGGCATAGAACCCGTTGATGTGCGCGGCGACCAGCGCTGCAGCCTGCTCCGCGTCTCCTTGGTGCACAGCCTCCACGATGGCAGCATGTTGCGCGCGCAGCAGGGTCGCGGTGCGCTCCCAGTCGTCGAGGTCGGCGACGGCAGCCATCACGTAGCTCTCGATGCTCTCCCGCATGGCCGACATCATCGCCGCGACGACGGAGTTGCCACTCAACTCTGCCAAGGCGACGTGGAATCGGGTGTCCAGGGCCAGGAATGCGGCCGCGTCAGTCCCCGGCTCCGCCATCGCAGCCAGCAGGGAGCGAACGACGTGCAGATCGACTGCGCCGGTCCGCTGCCTGGTCGCAGCTTTGCGGAGCGCCCACGTCTCGACCAGCACCCTGGCTCCGACGATGTCGGCGACCGGTAGCGAACGGCTGGTGAGATGCCAACGCAGGGCTGCGCCGATCGGTGCCGCCGGATTCGAGATGAGAATCGCGCCCGCTTCCGGACCCGACCCGGCAGCTGTTCTGATCAGACCCATTGCCTCGAGAACCCGGATCGCCTCTCGGACGCTCGGCCTCGAAACGCCGTACCGCTCGGCCAGGACGCGCTCGCCCGGGAGTCGGCCGCCCACTTCGATCAGGCCGGCCGCCAGATCGGCCTCGATTCGCGACAGCACCAGCTGGTAGCTGCGAGCAGTCATCGATTCTCCCCGCTGCCGTCGAACCGCCGCTTCCGCTTACCCATGTGTGGCCACAACTTGCGCCTGTGGCCAACTTGCGCCGGTGGCCGCAACGAGCGGAAGCGATCGCGCAGCGTTCAGGTGGTGTGGTCTGACCACAGTAGTTTACAGTGCTCGGAGGACCGCATCCTCCAATGATCACAGCAGGAGCCCGCATGCGCATCGCGCTCGTCGCCACGTGTCTGGCCGACGCCCTGTTCCCGGAAGTCGCCATCGCAACCACCCAGCTGCTCGAGCGGCTCGGACACGAGGTGGTGTTTCCGCCGGCTCAGACGTGTTGCGGTCAGATGCACATCAACACCGGCTACTTCGACGAGGCGGTGCCGGTGGTGCGCCATCACGTCGACGCCTTCGACCAGGCCGACTTCGATGTCGCGGTCGCACCGTCCGGCTCCTGCGTCGGGTCGATTCGGCACCAGCACGCGATGATCGCCCGGCGTGCCGGAGACGCCGGCCTTCGGAAGCGGGCAGAGGCCCTGGCCGCTCGGACCTACGAACTCTCCGAACTCCTGGTCGACGTGCTCGGCGTCACCGACGTTGGTGCCTACTATCCGCACCGCGTCACCTATCACCCGACCTGCCATTCACTGCGGATGCTGCGGGTCGGGGAAAAGCCGCTCATGCTGCTGCGCAAGGTGGGCGGCATCGATCTGGTCGAACTGCCGCGGGCGGATCAATGTTGCGGCTTCGGGGGCACCTTCGCCCTCAAGAATCCGGAGGTCTCCACCGCGATGCTCGCCGACAAGATGTCCGACGTCCTCACCACGGGGGCGCAGGTGTGCACCGCCGGCGATTCGTCGTGCCTGATGCACATCGGCGGCGGGCTGAGCCGATTGCGAACCGGCGTACAAACCGTGCACCTTGCCCAGATTCTGGCCACGACGCAGACGGCTGCGCCTGCTGCTCCCATCGAAAGTGGTCGCGAACCCGGCCGAGAAGCGACCGGAGTCCTTTCATGACAACATTTCTCGGCGTACCCATGCGGCGATCGACCCCCGAGGAGAGTCCGCTGCGCGGCTCCGAAACGTTTCCGGTAGCGGCCGGACGCGCCGTCGCCGATACTCAGTTGCGACGAAATCTGGGCCGCGCAACGTCAACCATCCGCGCGAAGCGCGCGGCGATGGTGGCCGAGGTGGAGGATTGGGAAGCTCTGCGCGACACCGCTTCTGCGGTGAAGGCCGATGTGATGGCACGGCTGCCGGAATTGCTGGAACAGCTCGAAGCCGCGGTCATCGCCCGGGGCGGCACGGTGCACTGGGCGGCCGATGCTATGGCCGCGAACGAGATCATCACCGCGCTGGTACGCGACACCGGCGCCGACGAGGTCGTCAAGGTCAAGTCGATGGCCACCCAGGAAATCGGACTGAACGAATACCTGGCCGAGCACGGGATCGCTGCCGTCGAAACCGATCTCGCAGAGTTGATCGTGCAACTGGGGCACGACAAACCTTCTCACATCTTGGTGCCGGCCATCCATCGCGGCCGCGCCGAGATCCGAGACATCTTCCTCGCCGAGATGGAAGGTGTGCCAACTGATCTCACGGAACAGCCGCGCGTTCTGGCGATGGCGGCCAGAGCCCATCTACGCCGGAAGTTCCTGTCCGCCAAGGTCGCGATCTCCGGGGCTAACTTCGGCATCGCGGACACCGGGACGTTGGCGGTGGTCGAATCCGAGGGTAACGGCCGGATGTGCCTGACCCTTCCGCAGACCCTGATCACCGTGATGGGGATCGAGAAGCTGCTGCCCACCTTTGATGATCTCGAGGTCTTCCTCCAACTGCTGCCCCGGTCCTCCACCGGCGAACGGATGAATCCGTACACCTCGCTCTGGACGGGGGTCACGCCTGGCGACGGCCCGCAGGAATTCCACCTCGTCCTGCTCGACAACGGACGAACCAACGCCCTCGCCGACGAGTTGGGACGTACTGCGCTGCATTGCATTCGATGTTCGGCCTGCCTCAATGTCTGCCCGGTGTACGAGCGGGCCGGCGGCCACGCCTACGGCTCGGTGTACCCAGGCCCCATCGGTGCCGTGCTGACTCCCCAGCTGACGGGCATGTCCGGCCACGACGATGTCAACTCGAGCCTGCCGTACGCCTCCACTTTATGCGGGGCCTGTTTCGACGCCTGTCCGGTGAAGATCGACATTCCGTCGATGCTGGTCGAACTGCGCGGGCGAGCCGTCGATGCGGACCGTGGCCACGGGCTGCCGGGCGGTTGGGCAGCCGCGATGAAGGCGGCGAGCTGGGTGATGTCGAGTGAGAAGCGTTTTGGTGCAGCGGAAACGCTGAGCCGCGGAGGGCGCCTGGTCGCCGGAAAGAAAGGTCGGATCAGCACGCTGCCCTTTCCGCTGTCGGCCTGGTCGACCAGCCGTGACCTGCCGGCGCCGCCCCAACAAACGTTCCGCAATTGGTGGCGCGACGAACACCAAGCTGCGGTCCTTCCGCCGACTGGGGACGGGGAGCCGTCGTGACGAATCCTTCCGGCGGTCCAGCGCCCTCCGGTCAGAGGGCTGGACGCGAGCCGATGCTGGCTCGCATTCGCGCTGCCGTCGCCGCCGGCGCGCCGGCTACCCCAGCCGGTCCCATTCCACGGGAGTACCAGCGGGAAGGGCGCCACCTACCGGGCTCGGACCACGTCGTCGAGCTGCTGGTCGACCGGCTGATCGACTACCGCGCCCAAGTCACGGTGATTCCCGCCGACCTGCTCACCCGATCCGTCGATGCCGCCCTGGCCGAGGCCGAACGCGTCGTTGTTCCGCCGGGCCTGCATCCCGACGCCAGGGCCGGAGCGGAACTTCGCGGCCGCACCGTCGTGGTGGACGGCGAGCCCGTGGTGCTGTCCGCAGCTAAGCTCGACGCGGTCGACGCGACGGTCGTCGGGGCCTCCGTTGCGATCGCGATCACCGGAACCATCATCCTCAGCGGGCAGGCTGACGAGGGCCGCCGGGCGATCAGCTTGGTTCCCGACCTGCTGGTGGTCGTACTACAGCTCGATCAGATCGTGGAAACCGTGCCGGATGGCCTGCGCCGATTGACGTCCACTGCGCCGCTGACCATGATCTCCGGTCCATCGGCGACCAGCGACATCGAGCTGTCCAGAGTGGAAGGTGTGCATGGCCCGCGCAGCCTGCACGTGCTGATAGTCAGCTGACCGAACGGGCTGCCGGCGCCGCCACGCCCTCGATCAGGGCGCCCTGCCGTGTCTTCGACCGGTCGAACCATCCCACCAGCACGGCATCGCTCTGTCGAGCGCGGGGCCGGTCAGCCGATGTTCAAGTTGAACGCCTGCGTCATGTTCGGCGCAGTACAGGCCGCCGCCAAGCACCGGCTGTGCCCGACGCTGTTCAGCAGTCCCGTCAACGAATAGTGGTTCAGCGGCGTGGTCACGAGGTGGTGGTTCTGCGACGGGTCGAGCACTGTCGTCAGAACCGTGTTGTTCGCGGTGGTGTCATCCTCATCGGCAGTGATGACCACCGCCAAGTGCCCGGACTGCCAATCGGGGCTGGCGTAGATGAGCTTGAGCCAATCGGACAACCAGGCGTCCGCCGTGGCGAGGGTCCCGTCATGGCCATCGTCGTCAAGGTTCGGGGTCACTTCACCCACGTTCGGCAATCGTCCGTTGACGATGTCATCGCGCAAGGCACCCGACAGGTAGGAGCCGGACGGAACGTCACCGGCGGCACACAGGGCACGCTCGGCGACGAAGTACGCCCACGGGTTGTGTTTAACCGCGTACCGGCCGGCCGCGGTTTGCTGGCAGTTGCCGGTGGCGTTTTCCTGATAGGACTTTGCGGTCCGACCGGCCGCGATGGCTGCGCCGAACACCGACGCTCCGTTCACCGGATGCGACGACGGCGGGTTGTCGTCGGTCACGCCGAACGTGGACCCACCGGCGATCGCCAAGTAGTTCGGCAGCGACGGGTGCCGCGTCGCGGTGTACGCCGTGGCGTATCCGTACCGCTTGGCCTGGCCGTACAGGTACGGCATCTGCGCCTGCATCTGCGCCAGGGAGTGGTTCTCCTCCACCACGGTCAACACCTTGGTCACCTTGGGCGCCGGAACCCAACCCATGCTGCCTGAGGCGTAGTTGTACTGCGGGTACAAAACGTCGCCGTTCGGCCCGTACACCCGGGTGGAGACGCTGTCGGCGGCGGTGTCGATGGTGACCAGCCGAATCGGGTTGGTGGTACCCGAGTGAAATGCGTTCAGGAAGGAGTGGATGGTGTTGCCGTGCACTCCGACATCGGTGCGCTGGCAGGCGTTACCGACGTGCCCGGAGAACACCATCTTGATGTTCGCGTACTGCTTGATCAGATTGTCGTACAGGTACTGCGGCGAGTTGTCCCCGTAACCGCCGTTGGCCCCGTAAATGGTGCAATCGGAATTGAGGTAGGAGTGTGTGGCGACGATGACGTTGGTGTTCGGATGCGATGCGACGACCATCTTCGCCCAGTCGACAGCCACTGTACGGGGCCACAATTCCAGATCCAGAACCATCCACTGGGAACCGGCAGCGGCAAAGGTGGAGTAGCTGTTGTCAATTTTATTGGCTTCGAACTCGCCGGAGACCGCACCGAACCTAGCCGCGTCGAAATACGAATTGATGGTGTGCGTGTCCCGTTGATTAGCATGCGTGTTGGGGCATTTTCCGGAATTTGCTGGTTCCTGACGGCAGGAGCCGCCGTTGCTGTTCGCACCACCTGTCGCTTCGGTGTCATGGTTTCCGACCTGCAACGAGTAAGGAATCCCCGCATCCTCCAACAGTTTGTCACCATTGGAGAGGACCTGGTACTGCTCGTGCGCCGGGGTGTCCCAGTTGGCGTTGTCACCGACGGACAGCATGAATTTCAGATTGAGGTTTGCCTTGTTGGCAATGAGCCACTTCGCCCGGTCCGCGTAGCGGGTGTCCGCCGCGTTGGTCACCTCCATCTGAGTGTCGGGATAGACGGCGATGCTGAACTTCGTCTCGGCCGGACGGGTCGAGGGTGGCGCGGGCGTTGGCGCGGAGGTCGGAGCCGGCGAAGGAGTCGGTGCTGTGGTGACGACTGGTGCTGTTGGGGCGGCGGCGTGGAATCTCACGCCCTCACTGACCCAACCGGCCCTGGTCAACGCCGACCTGTCAGCGGCCGACACGGCCAGCCGGTGTTTGTTGCCTTTCCGGTACCGAGTAACCGGCACGGTGCACGACAACGGCGTGGCGGAGGCGTAGAAGCTGACGCCCTGATCGGTGTAGTTGTACTTGGTGACCGCGGCGCTGACCTCCTTCGGGTCGCTGATCCACACGAAGTCACCGTTGGGGTTCCACAGACGGTGTACGGCTTGCAGGGCCGCATTTGCGGTCACAGCCGCGCGCAACAGCACGCCGTGGTCTTCGGTGAAGCCGTATTTGACCGAGGCGTTGGTTTCCTCATGTGACGATCGGCTGACCAGCGCAGCGGTGCTCACCGGATTGACCCGCTCCAGGACGGGGGTGGTCAGCAATGCGCACGGGCTACTGGTGGACGGCGTTGCTGTGGCGACATTCGTCGCCCCCGCGGCGACCCCCGCCAGAGCGATGGGTCCGATGACGGCGGCGAGCACGGCGGACAATGCCCATGATGGGCGGCCGGTACGAGTCTGTGGACTGGTCACATGTTTCTCCGTCGAATAGAATTCGGTCAGTCGAGTGCATACGAAAGATGACTGGGCACGTCATCTCGATCTGGATGCGGAATGACGTGAATGCTGAATGTCAGCGTTAGTACTAGGCGGACACTTTGATCGGGACACCCTCAAATATTTTGGTCTCGCCAGACACCAATTCTGTCATACCAAGATATACGTCGAGGTCTTCAGCTTCACAAAGTGGATCGGGACGCCTCACTGCCAGCCACCAAACCGAGAGCATATTGCTCGATCGGGTCGGAAGGGTGATGGAGCTGAGTTTACGGTCACTCATCACGTATCGAAACGGACCCCTGCGGAAATTCGTCCCACCCGATTCCCATTGGGGTGAACTTTCCCGGGGCCGCGGACGGCCCCGCTGGTACTCGGCCGGTCGACGCTGCGACTTCGCCGCCGTGGGTCCACGTCAGCCCGAGCTCACGGCAAGGTCGACCTCCGCGAATTTCGCGAGCAGCCCGGCACCGGCCAGAGCCAGTAACAGCCCGGCGGCGGCGACGGCACCGAAACCCGCCCGGATGGTGTCGCCCAGAAACACCAGGCCGATCACCGCCGGAACCACGGTCTCGGCCATCAGCACCAGGGCAGTAACCGTCGTCACCGCAAAACGTTGCAGCGCAAGGGCGAAGAGCAACATGCCGAGGATCCCGCCGACGACGATCGCCCACGTCGCCGGCGAGGCGACGAGTTTCCACCAGGGATTCGGAACCTGCAGCGCCCGGGCTGCGATGGCCGTGATGGCAAAGCCCAATCCGGCTGCGGTACCCAGGACGATCGCGGCCGCGGAACCCGTCATCCGCAGTCCGGCCGCACCGAGCAACGCGACCGGGACCGCGGACGCCAGCATCACCCAGTACCAGCCGGTGCCGATCGCCTCGTTCTTCTCGATGCCGGCGGAGGCCGCCAGCAGGATCAGCCCGGCTCCGAGCGCGGCAAGTCCCAGCCATTCCGGCCGGCCGAGCCGGGTGCCCAGGAATGCGGCGATACCGGCAGTCACGCCCACACTGCCGGCCACGATCGCCTGGACCACGAACAACGGTTGGTGCAACTGCAGCGCCACGATCGCCGCGACGAAGCCGATTCCGTCCAGGGCGAGTCCGATCAGGTACGGCAGTTGGCCGAACATCCGTGCCAGTACCCGGGGATCCAGGCCATGACCGGCCGCTGACTTCTTCGCCGATACCGATTGCAGGACAGAGGCGCTCCCGTAGCACACCGAAGCCACAACCGCACAGAGCAGCCCGACGATCATCGGAGAGCCCTCACAGGCGCGAGCAGGCCGGCTCACCGCGGAAGTAGTCGGCCAAGGAGTCGACGGCTTCATCTCCGAGCGGGTTCACTCCCCGACCGACGGCGAGAGAATGCGCTACCAGCACGTGCAGGCACTTGACGCGGTCGGGCATACCGCCGGCTGTCACCGAGATTCCGAGGTCGCCGAGAGCGTTGCGGGCGGCCAGATAACTTTCGTGCGCCGCGCGGTACCGGTGGGCGAGGTCGGCATCGGTCCCGAGCCGTTCCGTCATTTCGCGCATCAGCCCGGAAGATTCCATCCGGCTGACAGCTGCGTTGAGTTCCTTGCAGCACAGGTAGTACATCGTCGGGAACGGGGTGCCGTCCTCCAACCGCGGCGCGGTCACCACCACCGCCGGAACCTGGTGGGCGCAGCGGTAGGCGATGGCAAGGATCCCGCGGGGCGGCCTGCCCAGTTCACGGGTGAAGGCCTCCCTGTCGGCCCCTGTGACCTGGTGCAGATCCACGGGCGCGCCGGAGGTCGACTGCTCCGGGCTCACCTACCGGCTCCGGCCCTGGAGGTCGAGGTCGCGCCCCCATTGCCCCGTCCGGAAGCGCCCGATTCGGTCGCAGCCGAGCCGGTCGCTGCCGGTTTCGGAGCGGGCGCTTTGGTCGCCGCAGGTTTCGGAGCGGCCGGTTGGGGAGCGGCCGGGCTGCTCGCCGGCGAGGAGGCCACCGGATCCGAAAGCGTGTCCCACAGCGGGGAGTACCAGGGAACGGCCGGCGTGGCGCGGGCCGCGGCTGGTTGTCGAGTCCCCGGCAGCGGCGGCGCATGCACCACGTAGACGGTGTCACCGGGTTTCACCATCTGCAGGCGACGTTTTGCCTCGGCCGCGACATAGGCAGGATCCGAGAGGGCGGCTTTCTGCTGCACGAGACCGGCCAACTCGACCCGCAACTGCTGTTCCTGGCTGACTGTCGCGCCCAGAGCGGCGCGCTGTGTGAGGTAGTTGCGCAGCGGCACCGCCAGGGCGAAAGCAACGGCGCAGAAAACGAGCCCCAACACCGCGACCTGCTTGATCAGCTGGGACTTGGTCCGAACCGACTTCGACGCACTCGCCCCCCGCGCGCTGAGTTGGCCGAGCCGCCGGCCGCCGGTTGTGGCCGGCGGCGCAGTTCGAGGCCGCCCGGCGCCGGGCCGAGAGCCGGCAGCCCGCTGCCGGACGACGGGACGGTCGGATCGGTCCGGCGCGGCGTCGTCGGGTGCTCTCGGAACGATCGTTCGAGCCGCTCTAGAAGAGCCGCTTCCGCCCACCCCGGAACGCGCGCCGGCACCGGACCGCGACGGGCCGGTGCCGGCCGCTCGCCTGCGGGGCGCTCTGTCCATCAGGTGCCTTTCATCGCTTCGGGGTGGTGCGGACTTTCGCCGCGTGATCTAACCCGGCGAGATCTCACCGGGTTCAACGTCGGGATGTCAGGTCCGGAAGCGAGGAAACGCCAAGTCGCCGAGGTATCGAGCAGCGTCGCCGAGGTTGTCCTCGATGCGCAGCAACTGGTTGTACTTCGCGACGCGCTCCGACCGCGCGGGCGCACCGGTCTTGATCTGCCCACAGCCGGTCGCAACGGCCAGGTCGGCGATCGTGGTGTCCTCGGTCTCGCCCGAACGGTGGCTCATCATGCAGCGGTACCCGGACGACTGCGCCAGGGTCACCGCGTCCAGAGTTTCGGACAGGGTCCCGATCTGGTTCACCTTCACCAGCAGCGCATTGGCCGCGCCGCGGGCGATGCCCTCTTCGATGCGATCCGGGTTGGTCACGAACAGGTCGTCGCCGACGATCTGGATCTTGCTGCCCATCTCGGTGGTCATCGCCACCCAGCCGTCCCAGTCGTCCTCGGACAGCGGATCCTCGATGGAGACGATCGGGTAGTTTGCGACCAGTTCGGCGTAGTACTTGATCAGCTCCGCCGACGTCTTCTTCGCGCCCTCGAACAGGTAGAGGCCGTCGGAGTGGAACTCGGTGGCCGCCACGTCCATGGCGAACGCGATGTCGGTGCCGACGGTGAATCCGGCCTTGGTCACCGCCTCGGTGATCAGATCGAGTGCCGCGCGATTGGATTCCAGCGACGGCGCGAAGCCGCCCTCGTCGCCGAGACCGGTCGAGAGGCCCTTCGACTTCAGCACCGATTTAAGCGCGTGATAGACCTCGGCGCCCCAGCGCAATGCTTCCCGAAAGGACGGCGCGCCGATCGGCGCGATCATGAATTCCTGGACGTCGACGGCAGTATCAGCATGGGCGCCGCCGTTGACGATGTTCATCATGGGAACCGGCAGAATGTGCGCGTTCGGTCCGCCGATATAACGGAACAGCTCGAGTTCGGCCGACTCCGCGGCCGCCTTGGCGACGGCGAGCGAGACGCCGAGAATGGCATTGGCACCGATTCGACCCTTGTCGGGAGTGCCGTCCAGGTCGATCAGCTTCTGGTCGATCAGCCGTTGTTCGGTGGCGTCGAAGCCGACCAGTTCCGGACCGATCTCGTCCAGCACGGCCTCGACCGCCTTCTGGACTCCTTTACCCAAATAGCGGGCTGCGTCCCCGTCGCGCAGCTCCACGGCCTCGTGTTCGCCGGTGGAGGCGCCGGACGGTACTGCAGCGCGGGCAAGTGAGCCATCCTCCAGTGCTACCTCGACCTCGATGGTCGGGTTGCCCCGTGAATCGAGGATCTCGCGGGCTCCGATGAGTTCGATGGCCGCCACGGGCACATCCCTTCGCTAACGGGTCAGGAAGAACATGAAGTGCCAGCTCGATGCTCCGTCCGGAAATCTCCGTTCGGGCGCGATGTGCCGGCGCGAAGCCACGCTGCTCCACCAGCAGCCTATCGGCGCGGGCTGTCCGTTTCCCACCTGACTCGCCCGGCACGGGTCCCTGTGCCCGGCAAATGGGTGGATAGTGCGACCTGAGGGCACGGACTCCCGCGCCGACCATCGCCTTTCCATCCCGGAGCCTTCAGATGACGACCATCGGTACCGCGCCTTCGAAGCCCGCTGTCCACCACCCCACGGTTGCCGCCCAGCTCGAGCACCGGGCGGCAGACCTCCAGCTGAAGGTCGCCGATGCCATCACCGCGTTCGCGGGCTCGATGAACTTCGTCTATCTGCACATCGTGGTGTTCGCGGTCTGGATGATCGTCGTCGAGCGGTCACCATGGCCGACCCTGACGCTGGTCGTCTCCCTGGAGGCCATCTTCCTGTCGACGTTCGTCATGATCGGCCAGAATCGCGCGGCCGCCTTTCAACAGCACAAGGCGGACCACGATTTCGTGGAGCAGGAATTAGAGCTGAAGACCAATACCGACCTGACGCGGCAGATTCACGTTCTCACGACCGAACTGCACCGTCGTCTGCTCAACGGGTCGAACGCCGGCGTCGCGGCCGCCGGCGCCCCGGTGAATTCGACCGATGTTTCCGAGCCGGCCTGAGCCGGTCTCAGCCGCGGTTCGAGCCGCGGCCGTTCTGATCCAAAGTTCCGCCCGGCGCCCGGTTCGCCGTCGGTATCAACCATTTTCAGGTGGCACGCCCATCGGCTTGCCCTCTCGCAGTCGTCGAACTCGAAGCCCGATCGTCACCAGAACACACTCCAGAGCCCGTACGTCAACGAACGGCGGACTGATGGCCTGCATAGCAGCGAGAATACGATCGGTGAGAGTGTCGATGAGTCGTGCTGCCTCGGATTCACCAATGCCGCAGGCGACACCCTATTCTACCAACGCCGACAGATCGACCCCGGCAAGATTCACCTGCCGACCGAGCTGGGTGCCCATTCTGCCGGCGAGCGACGGATAGATCTGGGTGCTCAAACAATCGTAAAGTGGTGCTACCGCCACCTTACCGCCTTCCAGCAGCAGTCCGTAGTTCTTGCCGTGGCCGTCCTCATCGCCGACTACTGCCCGAAAGACCAATTGGGAAAACAGCTTCCGGACACTTCGACCCGGATCCGTCGCCCAGCGGCGAAGGAGTCGTGCCATGTTTTGCGAAGGCCGGCCAATTTGATACTTGTCCCTCGGCCGGAGTCCGAGAGCCTGACACATGTATTCCTGGTGTAGCCGCTTGACTGGCGAAGAACCATCGACGATCCGGTCGAATCGCTCTGTCACAAACACCCGCTGTGCCGGCGCGATTGCCTCGAGGTCGAGGCGCGCGCCGATCGTCGTGGAAGCGATGGTGCGCAGAGCTTCCCCTTCGGGCAACAATCCCTCCAGAAAGGCGCGCGTTGCGGCCGGACGACTTGGGCCAGGAGTTGGGAGCGAGCACGACAAGAGCGCAGTCTCGGGCGGATGGTCCCTGTCGACTTGATCGGTGTACTCGAGAACGACCTGCCGACCGCGACTTCTTTCGACCGTCGTCGCAACCATTTTCGAGTTCAGGTACAGGTCAAGCTTCATGGACCGACCCGGGTGCGAACAACCAATTCCAGCCCCAGCGCCCCTGCCGTATCGAAAATCGCTGTGAGCGCCTTGGTCTCGCGACCATTCTCGATTGCCACTATTGTCTGCCGGCTCACCATGCTCAGACCGGCGACCTCCTGCTGCGTAAGGCCCAGATCGGCTCGACGGCGCCGGAGTGCACGCCCGAGAGCATCGGCACCACGAACCGGATAGAGAGGATAATCCGAGGATGTCGCCATATCACGACATTAGGGTTGCGGTTCGCCCATGTCAAGATTTCCTGACACAGCCTTGTGGGCGGCGGAAAGTCCGAAAATCTGTATACCGTTCTCCGGGTCCGCCGGACGCGCCGGGCGTTCAGAGCTCCAGCGCACGCAGCCGCGGCAGAACCTCCGATCCGTACAGGTCCAGGAACCTTGCCTGATCGGGTCCGGGCGCATGGAAAACCAGGTGCCGGAACCCGAGATCCACATAGTGACGGATCTTCTCGACGTGTTCGTCGGGGTCGGTGGAGACGATCCATCGGGAGGCGGCCTGCTCGACCGGTAGTTCATCGGCCAGGCGCTGCATCTCGATCGGATCCTCGACGCCGCTCTTCTGCTCCGGCGTCAGGGCGAGCGCCCCCCAATTCCTGGTGTCCTGCAGCGCCCGCTCCCGGTCGTGGTCGAACGACACCTTCATCTCGATCAGCAGGTCGAGATCCGCCACCGTGCGCCCTACCTTGCCCGCACCTTCGGCCAGCGCCGGCAGCAGGGTGTCCCGGTACAACGTGTCGGCCTTGCCGGAGGTGGTGATGAACCCGTCGGCGATCCGGCCCGCCAGTCGGGTCGCGGCCGGGCCGGAGGCACCGATGTAGAGGGGAACCGGGTTCTCCGGCTTGTCGTAGATGGTGGCCTTGTCCGTTTGGTAGTAGGTGCCCTCGAAACTGACCCTGTCCTCGCGCCACAGCTGTTGGATCAGGGTGACGGCTTCTTTCATCCTGGCGAACCGCTCCTTGCCGTCCGGCCAGGTCAGGCCGAGCGGCACCTCGTTCAGGGATTCACCGGAGCCGACGCCGAGGATGACCCGGCCGGGGTAGAGCACGCCGAGCGTGGCGAAGGCTTGGGCGATCACCGCCGGGTGGTACCGGAAGGTCGGAGTGAGCACGCTGGTGCCCATCACGATCCGTTCGGTTCGTGCGCCCAGCGCGCCCAGCCACGGCAGCGCGGCAGGAGCGTGGCCGCCGTCGTGCCGCCACGGCTGCAGATGGTCGGAAACGAAGACCGAGTCGAAGCCGGCCTGTTCTGCCAGCACGCCGAAATCGGCGAGCTCCCTGGGGCCGAACTGTTCCGCGGACGCTTTGTAGCCCAGACGCAATGCCATCGATGTTGCTCCTTCTGCCGCTGCCCCACGACCGGATCGGAACGCCGGGCTCGACCTCATTCTTCCCCAGTGGCCGCGGCGCATCCCAGTGGGTGGCCCCGTCGGCGTCCGGCGGACGGTCGAATCGACCGGATGGCCGGGCCGCGTTCCGCGCAGAGGCGGGCCGGGATCGCCGCGGATCAGCTCAGCGCGCCGCGCACCACCTGTTCCACCTGTTCGGCCTCGATAAGGAATCCGTCGTGGCCGTGATCGGAGTGCATGGTGATCAACGGCCGAGCAGCCCGAGCGGTGGCGATCCTGGCTCCCTCGACCGGCGTGTACAGCCGGTCCGAATCCACGACGGCGACGGTGAGCGGAGCGCTGATCGATTGCAGCGCAACGTCGATACCGCCACGCCCACGGCCAAGATCGTGGGAGTTCATCGCCTCGGTCAAGACCAGGTAGGAATTCGGATCGAATCGCCGACCGAGCTTTTGCCCGTGGTAGTGCAGGTACGACTCGACTGCGAATTGCCCGAGCCCCGATTCCGACACGGGCGGCTGGAGGTGCCGGTCGAATCGCGTGTTCAACTCGTATCCGGAGCGATAGGTGACATGGGCAATCTGCCGAGCCACGGCCATCCCCGCCAGCGGGAACTCGCCTTCGTAGTAGTTTCCACCGGCAAAGTGCGGATCCATCCGAATGGCCGCGAGTTGCGGTGCAGCCCATGCGATCTGATCTCCGGACGCGGCGGCTGTGGTGGCGATGGCGACCACTGAGCGCACCACTTCCGGGTACATCACACCCCACTCCAGGGCGCGCATTCCACCCATCGACCCGCCGACCACGGCTCGGAAGGAACGCACTCCCAGCACCGTGGCCAAGGCCGCCTCGGCGTTCACCTGGTCCCGAACCGTCAACCGCGGGAACCTCGACCCGAACGGTTTGCCGTCCGGCGCCTCCGACGACGGACCCGTGGTGCCGCGACAACCGCCGAGCACATTGGCGGCGATCACGAACAGGTTGTCCTGGTCCAGGGTCGCGCCCGGCCCGATCAGTCCGTTCCACCACCCCGGAGTCGGATGATCCGGACCCACCCGGCCGATCACGTGGGAGTCGCCAGTGAGCGCGTGCAGCACCATAACGGCGTTGTCGCCCGCCTCGTTGAGTCGTCCCCAGCTCTGGTAACACATGGTCACCGAGGGCAGCACGTTTCCCGATTCCAGTTCCAGGTCGCCGATTTCGGCGTAGCACCGCTCGCTACCGGCGACCGGCTCGCCACCGGTCGAAGGGCCTGCGGGGTCGCCGACGCCGCTCTGCACCCCGCCGGTAGATGCCGGAGCGACGCCTGTCCGCGACCCCTGGGCGGTCATCGACCCTGTGCTGTCATCAACTCTGCGCTGTCGTTCAGACCGTCAGCCCTTCGCCGCTCGGAAACCCGCATCCAGATCGGCCAGGATGTCGTCGATGTTCTCGGTACCGACCGCCAGCCGGATCAGCCCTGGGGTGACACCGGAGGTCAGTTGCTCGGCCGGCGCCAGTTGGCTGTGGGTGGTCGACGCTGGGTGGATGACCAGCGAGCGGACATCACCGATATTGGCGAGATTGGTGAACAACTCGAGCGAGTCGGTGAACTTCGAGCCGGCTTCCACGCCGCCCTTGATCTCGAACGCGACGATCGGGCCGCCGCCTCGCGGCGAATACTTCTGCTGGTTGGCGTACCACGGGCTGGACGCGAGCGACGGGTAGGACACCGATTCGACGTCGTCGTGGGCTGCCAGGAAATCCGCTACCTTCGTCGCGTTCTCAACATGCCGCTCCATCCGGAGGCTGAGCGTCTCGATGCCCTGCGCCAACAGGAAGGAGTTGAACGGGGAAATCGCCGGACCCATGTCGCGGAGCGACTGCAGCCGGGTCTTGAAGATGAACGAGACGTTGGCCTTGAACAGGCCCTCCGGCCCCAGGTCGCGGCCCCAGACCAAGTTGTTGTAGCTCGGGTCGGGATTGTTGAAGCCGGGGAACTTCTCCGGGTCGGCGGTCCAGTCGAAGTTGCCGGAGTCGACGATCGCGCCGCCGATCGCCGTGCCGTGGCCACCGAGATACTTGGTCGCCGAATGCACCACGATGTCAGCGCCGTGCTCGAACGGCCGGATCAGATACGGTGTGGGCACGGTGTTGTCGACGATCAGGGGCACGCCGGCCTCGTGTGCGACCGCCGCCACCGCCTCGATGTCGAGAACGTCGAGTTGGGGATTGGAGATCGTCTCGGCGTAAAACAACTTCGTGTTCGGCTTGGCAGCGGCACGCCAGGAAGCCGCGTCGTCCGGATTCTCGACGAAATCAACGGTGATGCCGTACTTCGGCAACGTGTAGTGCAGCAAATTGTAGGTGCCCCCGTACAGCCGCGGCGAGGAGACGATGTGGTCCCCTGCCTCCGCGATGGAAAGGATCGCGAGCGTCTCGGCGGCTTGGCCGGAGGCGACCAGAAGCGCGCCGACACCGCCTTCGAGGGAGGCGATCCGGTCCTCCACCACCGCGGTCGTCGGGTTCATGATGCGCGTGTAGATGTTGCCGAGTTCTTCCAGCGCAAAGAGTTTGCGACCGTGCTCGGACGAGTCGAACGCGAACGAGGTGGTTTGGTAGATCGGCAGTGCTCTGGCTTTCGTGGTGGGATCTGGCGTCTGGCCGGCGTGGATCTGGCGGGTCTCGAAGGACCAGTTGGGACTCATCGATGGGCTCCTGTGGATGGTGGGGATGTCGTGGGGTGTGTTGTTCGGTGGCGATAGGAGTGCTCGAGCGGGGCGCACACCGGACGGTGGGACAACTGACGGACGATCAGATCCGGTGATTTCTCCGCCGTGGTTCCATGGCTGGACCGCAGAACCAGTCGGAGGTGGCCCTAGCGCCGACGATGGCGGCGCGAAGGCGGCGTGAACCGGCACTTGGCCGGCCGCACGTTACGGACTGATGCACATTCGTTGCGACACAGCGGTTCTCCCATTCGAGTTACTAGGGGCGCGCCCGCTGGCGGCCCCGCGCTTGCACACCACCACTGCGGTGGTCTGCCTGGTCATCACCCGGGGCACCCCACCGCGAGTGGAGGGTTGCCGCCCAGCAAGCCGGGGCTGTCGCTGGAACTCATGACCTGGCGACGAGTCTAGCGGGCCCGGCGGCGGCTCGCTTCGTCACGCTGTTGCGGATCAATCGGCTCGACCCGACACCACACCGGCCAACTCGGCCGCGGCCAGACGCGCTGCATGCTCCTTGGCGATTGCGCGGAGCTCCGATTCGGGATCAGCTCCGGCTGCGCCGGCTTCGTAGGCGAGCCGGAAGATCCATTCCGCGGCAGTGTCCCCCGCCGGTAGGTCGATCGATACACCGAATTTGGCGCCGCGCGATCCCAATTTCGCAGCCAGCGCTACTGCCGGCTGACCGAATGCCACGCCGGACAGGACGGTCGCCCTTCCCGTCTCCGCCAGTTTCAGCTCGTCCCAGCGAGCCTGCTGACCGGCTGCAGTGTGAATTGGCTGGGCATCGGCGAAGACGTGCGGATGCCGCCGGACCAGCTTGTCGATGAGGCCCTGTGCGACGTCGTCGAGGTCGAAGCCGCCGTCTGCGCGGTCGCGCTCTGCGGCGATCCGGGCGTGGAACAACACCTGCAGCAGCACGTCGCCGAGTTCCTCGCGGATAGCGTCGGCATCGCCGTCCTCGATCGCCTGCAGGAGCTCATAGCACTCCTCCACCAGGTAACGGCGGAGCGAATCGTGGGTCTGCTCCGCGTCCCACGGACAGCCGCCGGATGAGCGCAGCCGGTCCATCACCCGGACCGCGGCCAGCAGCGGCGAGTCGTCCGCGGCCGTCACAGGCCGTCGTTGCCGGGCACGACCTGCAGGCTCGCTGGGTCCCACACGCCGTATCGGGGGTTCACCGCGATGCTCGTCGACGGCTGATACTTCGATACCAGCAGAGCACCGAGGTCGAGAAAGCCCGAGAGCGAGGGAGCTTGGCCGGACTGGCCGGGCTGTAGAACTGCAGAGAAGGCCGCCTTCGTCAACGGCGTGGTAGCCACCTTTCTACCTGTGGCGCGCAAGACGAGGTAAGCAGGCGGGTTGGGGACGATCACCACCCGATCCGAGGTGGCTTGGTACAGCCCGGCGGAACCGACGCCGGGGTTCTGGATCAGGCTGAACGGTGACTTGGCAAGGCTCTTGGCGTTCGACGCGACGGCGGCGTCCAGGTCGTTCGGATTCGCCAGGAACTTGGACCGCAGGGCGACGGCCTCGTCCCGAGTCCTGGCTTGCACGCCCTCGGCTGTGACCGAAACGTTCTGTACCGGCACTCCAGCTGCCGGCAACGCCTGCGCCATCGAGAGCAGCACAACCAGATCGCGAAGAACTCCCGCCTCGTCGGATGCCGGCAGTTCCAAGCCGGCGGCAACCGAGCCATGCGGACTCTGCTGGGCAACAGAGGCCTTGACAGCATTGATCTGATCGGTGGTGATCGTCATGTGCTGCGCGACTGCAGCCTTCGCGATCAGGGCATGGCGCACCAAGTAGGTGATCTGTCTCCGGTTCAAGCCCGCCCTGTCCGCATCGGTGGGCGGCGTCGTCGGCGTGTTCTCGGTCAGGAATGCCGCGGTGTTCTGCTGGACCGATTGTTCGGAAGTGGTCGAACCGTCGAGCACCAGGGCGGAGCCCGCTTGCACTGCGCAACCCGTCAACAAGGACAGGGCCAATACGCCCACCACGGCTGCCGTCCATCGTCTGCCGCTGCCAGGTGACCGACGCGGCGTCGGGTTCAAGATCACGGGGACTACCTCCGAACATCGGTGAGCGCTACCGCCATCACCCTGTCATATGCGACGGTCGCAACCCACCTACATCTGTAATTTCGATGCGACTCTGACGGATTGCCACATCTATCAGGCGAACTCTCGGGCTTACCGCCACACCTTCCGCGCCGACATCTCGCATTTTCGCGACACTCTGTCGAACACTACTTTAGGTAGTCAGCACAACGTGTAGCAGAACGTAACAGTTGCATGCGGAGCGTCACTGCCTGGCTCATTACAGCAGGTCAGCTGTACTGGACCATACTTCGATCGCCTGTCACACTTCGCATATATCTATGAAAGACGGAGCCCACAGTCACTCCCCGTACTGATGCGGCGGCAGTGCTGCGATGATCCGCCGTACCGGCGTAGGCACGTTCAACGAATCTGAGGCCCCCTGACATGTCCGCCCCATCCACTAGCGCCGCCCTCAAATCCGTGGCGATGAACCGGCGCTCCGCTCTCCTCCTCGCTCTGGTCAGCGCGCCGACAATCGGAGCGCTACTTACGGCCGGAAGTGTCCAGGCCGCAACCACTCCGCCAATTTCTGTGCTCGATGCCGTTGCCGTTCAAAAGGGTGCGCTGGCTCCCGTCGTCGGCACCGCTGGTACGTATCGCCCAGACGAAACAACCACCGGATGGCGACCGGTCAGGGCCTCGCTCATTCGGCAAGCGGGTGACGTGCTTGTGACAACCCCCGGGACCGTCATCGAAGGCAAGTACATCACCGGCCGCGTTTTGGTCAGGGCGGCGAACGTGACTATCCGTCAGTGCGAAATTGTCGGCAACGGCTACGCCCGGGGCAACACCGGCCTGATCGATTGCAATCACCCGTCGGCTGCGAATGTGCTCATCGAGGATTGCGAGCTTCACCAGGCAGTCGGGAGCGCCAATGTTTGGCACGACGGGGTGCTCGGGCACGACTACACGGCTCGCCGCAATCTGGTGTACGACACCGTCGACGGTTTCGGTGTCTACAACAGCTACAGTCCCAGCACGCCGGCCAACGTGATAATCGAAGCAAACTACGTCCGCGAGCTGTCGTACTTCAGCCCCGATCCGAATCACTCGGACAACCGAACCCATAACGACGGCATCCAAATCCAGGGCAACGGTGGTGTTCGAATCGTGGGCAATCACATTCGCGGGTACGCCTCAACAATATGCGGCACCGGCTCCACCAACGACCCATACTTCCCCCTGATTACCGGCCACTTGGTGACATGCACCCCGATGGTCAGTGTCATAACGAACATCGTCGTCGACTCCAACTGGCTCTACGGCGGTGTATGCGGCTTTATCGCGATTGCCGGTTCAAAAGCGGCTTCGAATATTGGCTCCATCACCAATAATCGATTCGGCAGCGATATGCGACTCAGGACGTCAATGCAGGTCGACAACACGCTGTCCGGACATTTCTCCAACAACGTCTGGGACATCGATGCTTCCCCTGCCTCGGTGACGTTTTACCGGCCAGGAACACTCTAACTCTGGGTAAAACTCAGATTTTCCTTAATATGCACCCGACGTGGATACAACGGCCTTAAGCGTCTTCCATAGGATCACTAGGTCTGAGGTCAACGACCAGTTCTCGACGTAGTAAGTGTCCAGTCGAACGGTATCTTCCCACGTCAGAGTGGACCGACCGGAGACCTGCCACAACCCGGTCATTCCAGGGCGGACGAGCAGGCGAAGCCTCGCCTCGCCGTGGTAAGTCGCAACCTCACCCAAGAGCGGCGGCCGCGGTCCCACAAGGCTCATATCGCCTTTTAGGACATTGATCAACTGAGGCAACTCGTCCAAGCTAAAACGACGGATAAACTTTCCGACTCGGGTGACACGCGGATCTTCTTGCATCTTAAACATTGTCGAGTTGCCGGCATCCCGGTGATGTTTCGTGAGTTCCGCCAGGCGAGACTCCGCATCCTCCACCATCGAGCGGAACTTAAACATCCGGAAGGACTTGCCGTTGAGCCCGGCACGTTCCTGTCGAAACAACACTGGCCCTGGGCTGCTGACTTTCACCGCGATTCCTACGCCCAAAATCAAGGGCGAGAACAAGCCAAGAAGCAACGCGCTCCCGATCGCATCGAAGGATCGTTTCAGGATGCGGTTCGCGCCGCGGTATGTTGGTCGGTCCACATGAATCAGGGGCAGCCCGGCGACTGGCTTAGTGTGTATCCGAGTGCCGGCAATGTTAGTGAGGGCCGGTGCGAGAACGAGCTGAATGTCCGTCTTCTCAAGCTCCCAACTCAGCCGGCGTACTGCCGCCGGACCGAACGCCGCCGTCGACGTTACCGCCACAGTGTCAGCACCGTGGCGTTCAGCGATTGCTGCGACCTCATCCAGTCCACCAAGCACCGGTACTCCATCTAGGGAGGGGTGACCAGTGAGCGGGTCGACGCTGAGTCCCGGGGATGAGGTCTGCTGCACGCATACCCCGAGTACACTGTAGCCCGCCAGAGGAGCACGGTGCAGATCTGTCAATAACTCGCGTACCGTCCGCAGGTTCCCGACCACCAGAACCTGGGACATAAACGCCCCGTTGCGACGGCGGGCATGCAACCACCGTCGCCAGGTGAATCTTGACAGCATCAGCGCTACCAGGCCGGCGGGGAGCATGACTAGAACGTAGGCGCGCGGAAGATGCAAATTGAACACGTATGAGCAGATGGCGATTGCACCGAAGAGCCCGAGCGACGTGCGGACCAGTCGCTTGTACTCCTCGGGGCCGTGGCCTACTACCTCAGAATCCCTCGTACCGCCCCAGTGCAATGCGACGATCCAGGCAGCTGCCACGAATACGGTCATGGCCACGAACGGCAGAGAGTCGGGATCCCGTGACACACGCGTCGATAGCGTTCCTATGTGGACAAGGTGAGCGCCAACGGCCGCCCAGGTGACGCCGATCAGGTCGCCCAGAAACAAACGGTAGCCATATCGCGTAGCCCACGGTTTGCCAAAGCCGGGTGCCGGAGAGCAACGGCGGGAGGCGTGCTGGTTAGACTCGCCCTCGCTCAAGACCTTGACGGGGCCGCCGCACCCGGCAGCAGGGAGCGGCGTCGGTACTGCCAGCTGGTCGCCGCTCTCCGGTACCGACATCGTACCTACGCTTGCACGTGGAGCAGCGGAAGCGCCCGCCTTGGTCGAATGGACAGACGAATCGATTCGAGATGGGACGCTGATCGTCATCTCTGTCTCCGCTTGTCGGGGAGTGCGGGTAGTCATCGTTGCTCCACTTTCACAGCAAGAAATCACTTGGTTTACCGGCGTCGCCCGACACGTTACCGACGGTAATGGGTACCCTTCTACGGTACCGGGAAGCCGCCATAACGGGAAGCGCGGAACGCTTAAGTCACCTGTTCGGGGCGCTTTTTGTTACGCTGAGTAACGATTCAGCAGCGGACAGCGGTGCGCTACCTGAAGGATTCGGGTGCCGACATATCTCGAGGCAGCGGGACCCGCTGGTCGGACCACCACTCGAAGGCAGCGACGGCCGAACTCAACCGTTGCTGGCAAACCTTGTATCGGATTCGGTCACTCCCGACAGAACCCGTCGGATGACTGTGCTCGAGGTATGGACCGTGTAGGGGAAGTAGACCACTTCGACGCCGACCGCAGCGAAATCGGCCTCAAGTTTGTCTCCCTTTGCGGTTCCTCGCCAGTCGTCACCTTTAAAAATGTGAGTGAAGCGGACGTCCCGCCAGGAGTCCAGCTTGCTCGCCGTCATCTCTGCGTACACCTCATCAACGGGCTTGATGTTGCTGACGATCTCCATTCTCTCAGCAAGCGAGATCACCGGCCGGCGCCCCTTGCCCAGTTCACACATTTCGTCGGACACCACGCCCGCAACCAAGTAGTCACACTGTGACTTGGCCTGGCGCAGGATGTTCAAGTGCCCGATATGGAAAAGGTCGTACGCGCCAGGTGCATACCCAATTCGAACTGCCACTGTGTTCCCCTACTCATCGGTTGAGTGTGCGAGGAGGCGAGCTCGCACCGCTTCAGCCCCGACGACTGATCGTCATTGAATGTCATCGATAGTAACGGACTTCCGCCCAAGCGTTTCAAAGTCGCCCCGATCAGGATCAGGCCCTGTTTGGACGGTGGGCAGCGCTGCCATCAAGGCTTTGTGCCGCTCCTCCACGTGCGGCGCCGCCAGCGAAGCACCCACTCCCCATGGAATGCCCACTGACTAAGGGTACAGGTGCGGGGTGCCACTATCCCCGCCTACGAGGCCGACCGGAAAGTCCGCAACAAAGAGTGGGCCGCGGAATTGACCGGATGCTCAGTCGACGACCCGGCCAACCGGGATGCGGATCATCATGACTCGTTGTTGTTGCGCTGGCGACCGGGTTGACCGCCTGGAGGCAGATGGTCCCGCGGCACCGACGCCCGAAGGTGGGAACCGAGACGGCCACAGTTGAGTCCGTCTTCAGTCGCCGGGTTCATCGCCCACAAATGCCGACGGGTTGACCTGCACCTACCGGACGCACAGCGCACCGTACCTGTTCACCGCCGGCCTGACCTGCCTGAGCAACGTGCCGCAGCCGAGCTGACCTGAAGCGACCTCTTACCCGGGCCAGCACCACCAACACCTCGGAACGTCCAACCCCATACCGGTGCCCGGCCACAGACAATCAGCTTCATCACCTACGGGACAGGCACCGTGTGGAGGGATTTTCAGCTCAGTATGGTTCACCCCGCAGATTCTGGAACTTGAAATCAGCCGCACACCGCTCCAAAGGCAGCCGGTTCTGCCGCCACCCGTTGCATGGACTCGCCCGTGGCGACAGATCTGTTTCCTATCCAGGTGAACAATATTCAAGTCCACTCCAATGGAGCAACTCGACCCGACGATGTCGTCACTAACCGCCACCGTGTGCACTTCAAAACGCTGCAGTCACCCGCACGGGCCTAACAGACGAACTCCCTGACCTCCCTGCGAAGTCTCCTGAAATCCGAAGTTCTGCTGCACAACGCATGAAGGCGCCAGCCCCGTCAGGGGCCGAATAAAATGCCCTGATCCAAGAGGATTCACCGGTCCGTACTGGTCCACCGACCCTCAACTACATTGCTGACGCCAGCGCACTCCCCATCCCGGCGTGCTGGGACCGGAACGCTCCACGTGGACGGCAAGCACTGGTAGTAAGGCTCGCGATCCATCGGCGGAAAGGGCATCAATCTTGGGATGAACAAGCAGCTACCCTCCTTCCATTTCCTCGGCGGAGCGGACAAAGCCCGACACGACGACTATGACCGCGGACGTTCGCATCGCCGCATCAAACGAACTATCGGGTCACCGAGCCGGCGTTGACCTTCCCCAGACAACTGCCACCACGCTTGCCTGTTGCCCGTGGTGGACTCGAGACAGGACGACCAGACAGCATGCAAAACCGCATCCCTCAGCACAGCTCCGCCCAGCTCACGCGCCGGAACATGTTGCGACTGACGTGCGTTGCGGTTCCAGCCGCCGCAGCGCTCGCGGTTCCGAACTTCGTCGGGGTCGCCGCAGCTGCAGATTACGTCAAACCGGACTGGTCCAATACTGGTATCCCCGTGGGGACTGATCTCACGGTTTACTACGGTGATATCGTCATTACCTCTCCTGGCACCGTGATCGATTCACTCGACGTCTACGGATACATAAAGGTCCGCGCCGCAGACGTCACTATCCGCCGGAGCCGCATTCGCGGGACGGGTGCGGCGAGCGGCAATATCGGACTGATCGACTGCAACCACGCAGCGGCACGAAACGTACTAATCGAAGACAACTTGCTTGTTCCGGATTCGCCGTCGGTTTGGGTAGACGGAGTAATAGGCAAGGAATACACCGCTCGCCGGAACAACGTCTATAATACAGTGGACGGGTTCGGCGTGTACAACGCTCAAGACTGGACAGGCGCGTGTAACGTCACCATCGAAAGCAATTTCATCCATGATCTTGCCTTCTTCTCGATGGATCCGAATCATTCGAATGGAACCCACAACGATGGTATCCAGGTACAAGGTGGCTCGAACGTCAATATCCTGGGCAATAATATCTTAATGTTCTACTCCCAGAAACACGGCACTCTCGACTATTCATCGCGATCTGGCGGGAATGGCATCTTAATCGGCGCCAATCTGTCGCCGATAACCGACAGTCGAATGACTGGCAATTGGCTCAATGGTGGTATCGATGGGATGTACATATTGCGTGGTCACTCCTCCGAGATGCGGTTCGGAACAGTCAGTGACAACAGGTTCGGCCATGACCAGTTTGGCTTCTCCGGCGGGACATCAACCTATCAAATTCGGGTGCAGGACAGCGGCGTCATCTTTGACAACTCACTCACAGAGAACTACTGGCAGCACACCGGCTCTGCGCTGGCTGTAGGCAAGACCGGAGGCATTCGGTACGACTCGTAGTTGCGAGCCCCTTACCCGCAGTGTCCACCGGCATATGATTCGAGTAATCAGGCGCAGAGGATGCCGTGGTGAATTTGGCGATTGCGTTAGCCGGCATTCGAGCCTACGTGCAATTGCCGCTGGCGGCCAGCTCAACGTTGCGGGGCTGGCGGATGCGATACTCACGGTGTCTGCACAGTGCGATCAGGTGCGACGAGGGCCAACCGAGGCGGGAGACGATTGATTTCTCCCGTGCAACGACGGGGCGGTGGTCGGGCGGGAGGCCCCGCGTTTAATCGGATAGGCTGAGAATGGTCATCGGACACGTGGGTCACTGGCACGATCGACGCCAACTCGAAGTCTTCAGAACAGTCGGCCGCAAAACCTGATGCGACTCTGCCCGCCATCGCAGTGCGGTTCAGCCCGGGATCCTGCCCTGCAGTGGAAGCCGCCAGCGTCGGGTGCCAATGCTAAGCATTTGCGAGTTGTTCCTCGGAAGAGGCAACCACGTACGTCCACGTCACATTGCTGATCGGGGAACAGTCGTTAACCCTTGCCGCCGTCAATGCTTTCTCGATCGCTGTCGGAAGTTCGCGATCTCGCAGTTGATGATCCGATCGGTTCTGGCTTTGGTTACCCTGAACTCGACTTCCGCGGCTCGGGATTCGACGATGCGTAGCCGGCATACTGCGAGTGGCGGTCCGGACCAGTCTTCGGTGCCATGTTCAACACTGTGCCGACGACAGGTGCATTCGCTGACTCCAGTACCCGTAGTGCCGCAGAAACCTCAGACCTATTCGTTTTGCCCTCGCGGACGACAAGGACCACACCATCTGAGTGGCTCGAAACAATCACCCCGTCCGTCACGGGCAGGAGAGGGGGCGTGTCGATGATGACGTAATCAAATTCTGTCCGGAGCTGGCCGATCAGGGCCGCCATTTCACGGCTTCCGAGCAGCTCGGACGGGTTAGGGGGTATCGTTCCGCAGGCGAGAACATGTAGGTTGTCCTCTCCCCAAATTTGCAAGACGTCCATGACCTTCACCTGACCGGCCAACACGTTGGTCAGCCCGACCGCGCGCTCGAGCCCGAGGTAGTCGGCCACTTGGGGTCGACGCAAATCCGCCTCGATCAGTAGCACCTTTTCTCCAGCACCGGCAAGCAAGATCGCGAGATTCGTAGACGTGGTCGATTTGCCCTCTCCTGCAACGGAGGAGGCGAACGAGATGACCTGCATAGGGAGCCCAACATTCAGGAATCGTAGGCTCGTCCGCAGCATCCTAAACCCCTCCGCGCGGGTTGATATCGCTTGCGCGTCCAGGATCAACGGCGCCTTGCGAGCCGCTCTATCGAAGTCGATGACTGCCAAGACAGGTTTCTGCGTGAGCGCCCGGAGACCGTCAGAGGATCGGACACCGGTGTCGAGCACCTCACGGGCGATTGCGACCAGCAGCCCGACCGCGAGGCCCAAAAGGAGCCCGAGAATCAGGTTCAAAGTCTTCTTCGGTGATACCGGAGACGTATTCAAGGTCGGTCCCGAGACGACGGTTAGATCCACCGCGGCCGACTTACCCGCGGCGGCGGGATCGAGGCTTAGCACCACACGCGGGAATTCATCGGCAAGAGCAGTTGCCAACACAAGCGAACGGCTGGATGAGCTGTCGGTGACCGTGGCGGTGAGAAGCACGGTGTTTACATCTGAAGAAGCCGTGATCTGATTAGAGAGCGCATCTACGGTCGGGATATTGCCGGACGCATCAACCAATTTGGCGCCAGCCGCATTCAGGATCTTCTTCGCCACGACATCGCTGCGTAGCAGCGACACGTAGGAGTTGACACGCCGCACCGCGAACTCGTCCGCTTGGAGAGGCGTCCCTCCACTCAGAGCCGGTGTACCCACGAAGAAAGTTACTGTGCTGGCATATTGCGTCGTTGTCGTCACGGTAAATCCGACTGCCCCAGCTATCCCGATCAGGGTGGCCGCAACGACGATCCACCAGCTGTGCCGCAACGCTCTGAGATAGGTTCTGAGATCCATACCTGATGCTCGCTCCTCCGTGAATCCCGCCGACCTGACCAAATGCGTTCCCATCACTGCTCACCGCAATTCGGCCGCCCATCGCATCCGAGATGGTAAAAACCTGCGCAACGCGATGGGCCCATCCTGGACTGCTGTATGAGCCATCGCCGCTGAAGCAGCCGAAGCTGATAAGTACCTCTTACCATATTACCCACACGGCGGCACGTTGACTACCTAGTGTATACCGCTGGTCGACACCAAGGTGTCGATGACAACGTCCCAGTGCTCGCCGTCCCGCAGGAAGCGGTCCCCTTTAACGTTCTGCTGGCGGCCATGCCCTCAGGGAAGGCCCGCTTGAAGTGCCGCGGGCAGTCGACCAACGGTAGACAGGAGTGCCGTAGCGGTTGATCCGACCATCTAAGAGCGTCACCCATTCAAGTTAGCACGGGCTACTTCACGATGTTGAAGCGGTCGCTATCGGTGTCGTCTCCGTGAAGATCTAACAAGGAGTGAGTGTCGCTGATCCACATGCAGCCTGTTGTTGGGACGGCCGGGGTGGGACAGAATCCGGAGTCTTTATCGGCTTCTGCGTGGTCCTCTGCAGTGATTCCAGCCCGCCCCACGATCTGCATGCCAGGAGTCCCATGTGCTAGGACACCGTCGGACAGGACACTGACAAAACCTCCCGGAGGAATGGTTCCATTTAAGGTGAAAGTGATCGTGGTGTAGTTTGCCATTGTCGGCGTTTCCCCTGGTATGGCGGCACGTAACGCCGGTGCAACGTTTACATCAGACAACGATAATATACCGGGAGAGGTTCCACTTGATAATAGGCTGAGTTTACGGTGGACTTCTTCATATGGCACTTGCATAACACCTCGTATGCCGGAAACGGACGTCAAACCGGAATTAACAATATACAAGGTCTGCGCAATAGCACCCCCTAATCGACAGTTTACCCCGTTCTTCGTGGTTTGACATCCAACACTCGCGTCGTCTGTGAACCTTGCAGCCAAATCCACCCGGTGCGCCTTCGAGAGATCCGGCGGGTAGTCGAGATACGCCTTTGAACGTATGCTCTCAACATGTTGTCCGGCGTCGGGGATCAGCCCGATCATGTAAGCGCGAGGTTCTTTGCCAGTTACGAAGTTCCGCGAATAGATCCATTCAGGACCGGTCTGAACATTGTCCCCTTCTGATCCAATCGCGCAAGTCAGCGCCGGACACTGGGTGCGGAACCACCCTGTGCGAACCCAAACTTGGTAGCGAGTGTGGGTGTCCGGTGGGCTTAGAGCGAAATTACCCAAATGATCCGTGCATGTGGCCGGCGTCTTATCCGTAGCTGGCGTCTCAGCGTCGGGACCGTTTGCCATATAAATCGGGATGCCGACCAAGCCAGGCTCGCCTACGTCGCGCTTACCATTTTGGTTGGCGTCGTAGTAGACGGTTCCAGTCGTTGCAACAACACCTGCGCTCGGTTGCGTGCGCGCAGAACAGGCCACCGCGCCAGCCAACTCCAAGGCGGCCGGCCCTCCCAAAGGTGTTGAAACTGCGGATGTCGCTGTGGATTGTCGCCGACCCGACAACTCGCCGACTGGTGCACCTAAAGTCGCCTTGCCGGCCGCCGTCGACAATGCTGAAACAGTCGTCCGGGACGGGTCAAAGGTTGCGGCCTTCGACGAACTGGGACCTGGAATGCTTACGCTCTGCGCCGCGCAAGCGCTCACCATCAGGGCTGCGACGAGAACCGCAAACCCAGATTCAAGAACGCGTCTCAACCGAACACCTCTAGCAACCCGGTTCCCACACATATGACCCATCTGCACCGAAGCTTCGTCGGGGCTTGCGAAGAAACGCTACCATCCCTCTCTCCATCGCGCCAAAACTCGATAGGGGCTGCGACGTGAAGCGCTGACTCAGCGACAAGGGCCGGTTGCAGCGTTCTGGTCTTCCAGATCCCGATCTTCGGTCCGGGCGCCTCGAGGCACGGTCAGCGCCACACCGAGAACAAAAAAACACAACGACGCAGTGCTTGTCCAACTCATCCAGTCGAAAATTAGGCCGCTGACGACCACCGACCCGACGGCAGCTCTGAGGAATCTGTCGGCCGTTGTCAGCGCACGCAAGCAGAGGAATACTAACGCTGCGAGAGAGATAAGACCACCCTGAGCCAGAGTCAGCAGATACTGGTTGTCTACGACGTTGAATCCGTCCGTCTGAAGCAGCCCACCCGCGAAGAGGCGGCCCAATGACGCTGACCCGTTACCAATAAAGATCTGGAACAGATGCTGCTTGGTCAAGAGCTGGCCGAATGCCTGATAGGCCGCGATCCGGTGCCCGTAGGAACCGGAAGCCGCGAACCCATCGAGCGCGGACGATGACAACACACCCGAGTAGATCGCCAGGACAAAAGTAATTCCGGCCAAGATGACTGCGGCGACGAAGCGGCCTGGTGTCATCCGCTTGGGCGGGAAGAAGAGAATCAGTGCAATCGCGAGGAGCAGACTGTTTCGATTGCCGGCGAAAATCAGGCCGCCCAGAAGTAGGGCGACGACGGCCCAGCGTGTCACCTCGCGCCCGAGCCACATGCGGAGCACCAACGCCAACGCCAGCACCATCAGCAGGCCCAGTGGAAGCGGATGGCCGAGGGTACCCTGGGATCGCTGAATCCCGTGCCCGAAAAATTCGTTGAGCAGCGGGACGACGTTTCCGTCTGAATCGTGTTGGGCCGGCCCAAAAAGATGTTGGGGGAAGGCGAAGGGCTCGACGACGGCGATGACACTTTGCAGGACAGCAATCGCCACGATGACGTCAGTGATCCGATGAGCGCCTTCCGAGCCAATCTGCGTGGACAGCAGAAAGACAGGAAGAGTCGCACCGAGGATGAGTAGGAGCCGCACCGATCCACCCTTGTCGCCGCTGACCAGGGTAGCGAAGGAAACGACGGCGAAGAGGATGGCCACCGCCGTCGTTCCGAACGCGAATCGGTTTCCCTTTCCGCCGAGCAGCCCGCACAACGCCATCAGCAGTGGTGCGCCGATCGCGATGATCAGCAGCACCTTGGGAATCGACGTCAACCGGGTGATCGGAAACGCAAGGAAGATACTAATCATCACCGTCAGCGCTGCCTGAGCCGCGCAGGCTTTCGTGCGAATCCGGAAGCGCGTGACGACCACCGCAACCGTCGCCAGGACCAAGAAAACGGGCACTAATTGGACCTTGACTGGTCCAAGGTCGACTGTGGCCAATGCGCCCGTTCCGCTTTTTCCCACATAAACGAAGAACAGTTGCACCAGAATCGCGATCCAAATCAACCTCCGACCGGGCCGCTCGGCCCCGTCGAGTTGTGGGACAGCTTCGTCGACAGCGGTCCCTGCCGCAAGCCGCGTCTGTGATTGCGTCACCCACACACCTCGGAAGGGCTCGTCCCGGTCGTCGTCGGCCCGAGGCGCTGGTACTCCTCGTACACATAACCCCATGCACCGGTGGCCATTCCTAGCCCGCGAGCCAGGGTCCGCGCCCCCCGCGCCTGGCGTGACATTGAGCGAGTCATCAGGCCCAAAGCCAGATTGACCCCGCCGACAGCCGCCCGAAGGATGCCGGCGGCCGATCGGCGAAGTCTAACGACCAGCCGATTCACTGGTGAGGACGCCACATGCAGGTCCACGCGGCTTCTGGAGTTTCCACTGCGGAACGCCCGTCGCATCACCCACTTCTTGTGGAGACGATCAGCCGGGACCCTGTCGATGACCAATGCTTCGTCGCACCAAATCATCTTTCCGCCGTGGTTGACCAGTTCCGCGGTAAAGAGGGTGTCAGAACCACCGGAGAGCCCGAACGCCTCATCGAAGGAGAGTCCCCACGCCCGCACCCGCACCATGTCCAGCATCAGGTTGTTAGTGGCGGCCACCTCGACAACCGTGCCGGTGACGAGGCGGCGACGAGAGAAAAAGCTGCCGGCCCCGACGAATGCGTCAGGCTTGCCGCCGAACTCGGAAATCACTGGGCCGACCACCGCTGCGCAGTCGGTTCCCCGGTATACGGCAATCATTGACGAGAGCCACCCCGGCGTCGGTCTTTCGTCGTCATCAATGAAGATCAGGGCGTCGAACTTCGCTGCGGCAGTGAGGGCCGCATTCCGGGCAGCTGCGATACCGGGCCGCGGCTCGTGCAGATACTCAACGCCTGCGGCAGCAAATGACTCGGCAACCACGGACGCACCACCCATGGGGTCGTTGTCGACCACCAACATGCGGACAACCGGCCCTTCCGTGTCGATCTGGTCTATCAGCTCGGGAAGTAGCCCGGCCAGTTGCTCTAAGCGGCGATACGTCAGTATGGCAATCAGAACCCTTTGTGGCCTGCTCAATTTTGGTCCTTCCGCCCTGCGCCCGAAGTCAAGCTACACCTGCTCATCGTTGCATGAATCAGACTATCGAAATCTGGAGCGACCGCTTCCACCGAATAGCGGGCAAGTGCCCTGGAGCGAGCCGCCGCGCCGAGCTGCTCGCGGAGGGGTCTCGACTCCAACTGCGCCAAAGCCGCAGTCAAATCGGCCACGTTGCCTGGCCGGACGAGTAGCCCGCAATCCCCCAGTGCCCAGCGGATCGGCGGCAAGTCGGACGCCACGATCGCGCGCCCGGCCATCATCGCGTCCATCAATTTGGCCGGGAGTTGAGCTCGCGCCCAACTCTGGTCGAGGCTGGGGACCGCAATGATGTCCGCGCCGGCGACCAGTTCTGTTCCTTCGGCAATTCCGGTAAGCCCTAGCCAGTTCTCCCATGGCTTCGCATCGGCTGGCTTCTCGTCGGTCAGTTCCAGCCGATACCCCCGCTCGGCAAGGGCCCCGACGGCCGTTCGGAGCTGCGAGATACCCTTGTGACCGCGGGGCGATCCGATATATCGAACGGTGGGAATCCCAACGCTGGTGGGCGTCCGCTCCTGGCCACTAGGGCGCACGTGAGGAACGATCAGGCCGGGATGCATCGCAGCGAGGGTGGGATTGCTGATCATCACCGGAAAATCCGGAATAGATCGGCGCAGCCGAAGCAGCTGGCGATAGCGCGGCTCTAACGCCCGCCTGGCCATTCGCTCGTACCTGGGCAGCCAAGAGGTCCGCACCTCCAAATCGGGATCATCGATGTCCAGAATCAGGGGACGACCCACTTTGTTGCACGAGTGGATGGCCAGTCCAAAACTGCTGGGAAGCGGCTTCACCGCTATGACGACCTCCGACCATCGGACGTGCTGATCCAGGTCGAACAGCAGAGTCTCCGGCGACGTGGCGGTCGGAACGAAGCAGTCAGCCGCGAACCTGCTCTCAGACAGCGGCTTCCAAATTTGCGTGCCCTTGACGCCCACGATGCGGACCGAATAACCTAGGTGACAGGCCAACAACCAGAGGCAGTACGTACGGCCCAGTGAGTTGTTGTCGAAATTAGGCGTGATCAGCAGCAGCCGAACTGCCGTTACCGGCAGATTCATCTGTTGGCCACCTGGGCCGATCTTACAGTGTCCATGCTCCCCAACCCCGTACCAATGTGCTCATTTGCTTCCAGATTTTCTGCACAGCAGCACGATGGAATGTTCGAAGGACGAGAAGTACAGTGAGCGCGTAAACCGCGCTCGCGGTGACCAGGTTTTGCCATCCTGATAGTGGCAGTAGCGACACGAAGATATAGCAACCTGCCCCCCAAGAACTGGCATGCAGGGCTGGCGCCATGGCCGATAATTGTTGACCGATCGTCACTCCGGTCAAACGCCGCTGGATTCGCATCAACGCGGGAGTTGAGACAAGGCCGCCGAGCGCATATCCAATGGCCACGCCGAGCAGACCGAAGTGTAGACCGACTACGATGCCCGCGACCTGCACTGCGGTGGACCAGATCTCAAATCGCAAATTCATTCCGGCATTGCCGGTAGCCTTCATCAATGCCGGCGTGATGTAGAAGATCGTCTCTCTGGCACCCGCCAAAGCCAAAACTGTAACGAGCGGGGCGGTGGGGGCCCAGGCGGTGCCTAGGACGACCGGTATCAGGCCGTGGGACGCGCAGGCGAGCAGCACCATGGGTGGAACGGCACAGATTGCTACCATCTCGGTAGACTTCACCAAACTCTCGGCCAGCAGATCACGGCGGCTTCCCATCCGGGCGAACACGGGAAACATCACTCTGTTGACCGTTTGGCCGACCATCTGCACAGGAATGACCAAGACCCGATAAGCCATGCTGTAGAATGAGAGCGATGCCAATCCGAGAAACCGGCCGACAAGAATGTTGTCGGTGTTGCGGGAGAAGTAGGCAATGGTATTGGTTGCGAACACCCGCATCCCGAAGGCCAGAATATCCCCTAGTCCACTCAACTTAAGGTTGGGGACCGGTCCTGCGCTGGCCGCGAGCATGATGCCGGCGATGAGCAGGTCGGTCACGAGCACCTGGTAGATCATCGAGTCGTAACCGGCACCTAACAATCCGGCGGTAATTCCAGCAATCGTCCCGATCAGTGCTCCGGAGATGTCAGCGAGAGCCATCGATTTGAACCCGAATGATCTAGAAAGCATCGCTCTTGGCGTGATCGCAACGGCCTTCAACACCAAGCCTGCACCCAGAATGCGCAGGACCGTCACCAGTCCGCCGGCATCGAATAATTTCGCCAGTTCTGGTGCCAGGAACCAAGTCAAGGCGCCCACTACAACCGCTACAAATATATTGAAGGTGGCCACAGCGCCCGGCGCGTTACGCGGGAGATCCTTCCTCTGCACAAGCGCCGCGGCCATTCCCTGATCGAGGATCAACGCTGAGAGAGTGACATAAATAGTCGCCGCGCTGATCACACCGTAGGTCGACGGACCCAGGATTCGGGCGAGGAACAGGGCGCCGATCATCTGCAGACCCTGCCGGCCCACCACGGCGAGTAGGCTCCATCGGATCGCCCGCGAGGCAGTCCGACCCGTAAATGGGTTCTTCGCTCCCGAATGAGTCACGACTGAGCCCACCGACTCGACAGGCGGCGGAGTTTTCCGCCGTCCAATAACAGACGTGGCTGCGTCCTCAAGCACACTGTGCCTACCCACTAGAGCGATCCTTTTGTTCGCTCAGCAATACTTCGACGGCGTGGCCGATCCCCTCTCGATAGCGTTTCAGTGAGTGGCGGTCAGCGGCCGCTCGAGAATCCGTCAGAGCAAGTTGTCGGTAGTGTGCCCAAGAGTCGACAACTCTCTGGACTGCGTCCGCAATTTGACCAGCATCGCCAGGGACTACGCTCTGGATCGAGGCATAACCGTCAGAAGCCTCTAACAAGCCACTGGTGGCACTGACGACGAGCGGACGCGCCGCAAGAACTGCCTCGACCGCTGTGTTTCCGAAAGGCTCGTCGACTCTGGACGGGACGACGACCACATCCGCCGAAGCCAGGAATGGCCACACGCTATGTTGAAAGCCGTTGAAGGTCACCTGACCGGTGAGATCGGATTGCTCCACCTTGGCCACCAGTTGCGCCATATAGGACTCGTTACCCGGGTACACCGCTCCTACGATATCCAGGCGGGCGGCGATCCCACGGGCGCGCAGTCGGGCCAAGGCGCCGAAAATCACGTCGACACCCTTGCGGTGAGACAGCCTGCCGACGTAGACCAATCGAATCGGTGACGCCAGTTCGATCGCCGGTTGGATCACCTCATCAGGTCCTGGTATTGCATTGTATAGCACCGTCGCTCGCCGCCCGATTGCAGCGAAGGAATGTCCTAGGACCGATTTGGAGAACTCGCTGTTCGTCACGATCCGGCTCGCGAGGTAGAGGGGCGCGGCCAGCACCCGGCGAATCAACAGTGGCGCTGACCCCTCTGCCTCATGGACGTGGAACAGGACCGGACGCCGTTTCGCCCACGCGAGAATAGCCCAGAGGGGGATGGTCACCGTACTCACGTACACCACATCGGCTCTGGTTCGACCGATCAAACGCCAACCTGCAACCGCACCGATGGCAGCGTCTCTCAGAAGTGCCACCATCCCCAACGGACGAATAGCACTCTTCCTAAGAACTGGCGCACGGCAAAGCACCGATTCCACACCGCGAGCATTGATGTGGTCGATCAGCGGACCGGTCCCGGGAAGGGTCACGACCACGCGCCAACCGCGCTCGACGAATGCGTCGATGCTCTCCAGCATGACGCGGTCGGAACCGTAGAGCTCCGCGCTTGGATGCACGATCAAGATTGTTCGTGACCTTGGTCGCGCTCCCTCGCCGTTCCTCGATGAACTCACTGGCCGACCGGACGCGCATCCAAAGTCTTGACCTTTACCGACATGGGAGCACTGGTCGACGTACCAGATAAGTACGACGTGATTCCGATGGTCCCCGCGCTCTGGAGAGCGGCCGTGCTGTCGGAGGCCGACAGCTGCCACGCTGTCGGCTCGCTGGTGCCTGCCGCCCAAACCTTGAGTCGCAATGTCGTCGGATTAGTGCCGAACACCTCGAATCTGACGTTCATTGCCGACCCTGCCGCAAACGTTCCCGGTAGAACGACCTCACTGGCGAGCGCCACCTCGGTAGCGGAGCCTTTGAGTGCAGCGATCGAGATTCCAATTTTGCTGCCGCTTGCGAAGCGGACCCTGGCCCGGTACTCGTTGTTCAGGGAGACACGACGGCCCACTGCGTAGACGAAAGTTCCGCCACCCGTACCTACTTTATCTGGAGTCACCTGGACGGTCAGGTCCGTGCTGCTCCGAGTGGCAGCCCCGAGATACTCAGCCACCTGATTGCCGGCCGCTGGTAGCGCCAAGGTGCCGGCTCCGGATGCGACTGAGGCATTAGCTGCAGTTCCGACCGTGGTCCACGCTCCGCCGAGATTCGCAGAACTCCAGCCAGATGTCACGGTCCGGCTGAACGTATCGGTCGCGAATGGCGTCGGGGTCAGTGGGTTGACCGTACTCACCGCATGAGAAACTGAGTTAGTGGCCCCACCGTCATCGGTCACCGTCAAAATCACAGTGAAGGACCCAGCAGACGCGTAGATGTGGGCCGGCGTAGCACCAGTACCCGCTGCCGACTGATCACCGAAATCCCACGAATACGACCTGATCGTGCCATCAGAATCCTTGGAACCGGTCCCGTCGAAATTCACCGTCAGATTGTTGCCCGATGATCCGAAAGCAGCCACCGGAGCAGCATTTGCCGGAGCGGTCACCGAAACCACGTGGGACGCCGAGCTAGTAGCCCCACCGTCGTCGGTCACCGTCAAAATCACAGTGAAAGACCCAGCAGACGCGTAGGTGTGGACCGGCGTTGCTCCACTACCCGCTGCCGAATGGTCACCGAAATCCCAGGAATACGAATTGATCGTGCCGTCAGAATCCTTGGAACCGGTGCCGTCGAATGCCACGGACAGATTGGTCGGAGCCGAGCTAAACGCGGCCGTAGGAGCCGCGTTCGGGGGGGTCGCACCAGCCGGAAGAGATCGACCGCTGTCGATGTAGTGCTTCTGTATCTGCATCAGAGTAAGTACCGTTGGGTATACTGCCGCGTCATCGATATTGCCGTTGAAGTACGGGTTGCCGTTCCACGCGCTGTCGCCGCCCACTCGCCAGTAGCCGGTGTAAGACTGACCAACCGTCGTGCCACTGTTCGCAGCAACCTTGACGCCGTCCACGAACAGCACTAAACCGGTCGAAGACATCGTGGCAACAGCCTGATGCCAGATGCCGTCGTTGTACGTCTTGGCGCTCTGAGCCAGGTACATACCGTTGTTGTAGACACCGAACCACACGTAACCGTTCCCGTCCATGTAGATGTGGCGGTCGTAGTTGCCGCTGTTCCCGGAGGGCTGGTCACCGAACGAGATGATCTTCCCGCCGGTAGTGCTCGTGGTCTGGAACCACGCTTCCTCCGTGAAGGTGTTCGGCCCCGGAATAGGGGCGCCATTGACGGCGAAACCTGTGTTGCCGTCGAAAGTCGACGCGCCGTTGGAGTCGCCGTTGATCGAACCCGCCGCGCCCCGAGTAACTCCCGAATTGACCGTCATGCCGTCGTAACCTGCCCAGTCAACGACCGCTGTGCCAGAGGTTTCTCCGAAACGCCAGAAGTGCGACGCACCATCGGCTGCCACGTCTTGCGCATATCGTGACGGAGTGTTCGACCCCACCGTGACCGTGGCGCTTCCCGAGTTATACAGGTTTCCGTACGGATCGTAGGCATAGACGCGATACGCGTAAGAGCGTCCCACCGTCAGGCCGGTATCGGTGAAACCGATGAATGGCTCGTTCCAGAACGTGGAAGCTTGGGAGACAGTGTAAACGGGCGTCGTCAAGTTGCTGTCGCGGAACACCTTGTAAGTCAAATTGAGGTCGTCCCGATCGTAGGTGGTCCGCCATGAAACTCGCGCGGTTCCCGCCGACAGCGAAGCAAGCGTCGGCTTCATCGATGCTGACGCCTCCGGGCCGATCTTTCCCGGGTTCCCTGTGGTGCCTCGAACCGCGAAGCGGACCAGGCCCTGCTGCGCCTTACCACCCACGGTGGGAAACTCGCCACCCATCACGATGTACGTGGCGTTACCTGTGACTGACCACGCTGCCTGGTTCTGGCCGGTTTTGGTTCCGGTCGTGAAATCAGGGAAGAAGGTCTTAAGGGACGGGCTCGGCGTCCCGTACCAGTCTTTATAAGCAGCGAAAGGGTTGTGTGACAGGCTACCGGTAGCTTTGGTCGTGAACGCCAGCGCGTGGTGGAATGTCCAGTTCGGCGAGGTCTGCGGGAACCCTCCAACGTCACCGCAAAAATGCGCGTGGCTCACCGTATAAACGGTTGATCCAGTGGAATAAGCCCCGTAGGTGTCGCCGTGGCAGTCTTCAACCCAGTTAATATTTCCGGTGTCCGGCTCTGCCGAGAAAGTGCCTTCGAGATTGCCGCCAGCGCCGAACACGTATCCGGTGCCATAGATCGCAGTGCCGTCGGTAGTCAGACTGGTTATCCCGGCGTTTTGGCCGCCGTTCTGGACGGAGGAGTTGGCTGCCCAGCCCATGGAAGCAGCGGTACTCAAATTCAGGGCTGCGAGACCATAGTTGGCGCTGCCGCCGACGTTGGCGAAGGCCCCACCGACAATGAGGCGGCTGGCATCGGGGGTCAGCACCATCGCCGAGACGCTGTAGTCGGCATTGGGATTCCAGTTCAGCAGCGCACCTGAAGCGGAGAACGCCGCGAGCCGATTCCGCGTCACACCGTTGGCGGTGGTGAAAGAACCGCCGACGTAAACTGTGCTGCCGACAACCACGATGGATTTCACGCGAGCGTTCAAAGACGGCGCAAAACTCGAGATGAGTGCGCCGGTGGTCAGATTGTAAGCCGCGATCCTGGAGCGCGGAGATCCGCTAGCGGTAGTGAAATCACCACCGACATACAAAGTTTTGTTGTCCGGCGACAAGACCACTGTCTGCACCTGAGCGTTCAGGTAAGGGTTGAAGGCGGTCATCACACCGGTGCTCAGCGTGTAGGCGACCAAGTTGTTCCTTGGCACCGTGTTGACGCCGACCCCCGAACCCGCAGGACGAGCCGTCGCAAAGCTACCCCCTGCGTACACCGTCCCGGTGAGCGAATTGACGACCTGCGACCAGACCACGCCGTCGATCTGCGCCGTGGGGAGAACATCGGCGCTCACATCTGTGGTAGCTGTGGTTTGGGTGGGTCCCGGATCGGCAGCAGCCGGCGACGCAGCCAGCGGAAGCACGATGCACGCGGCCAATGCGGTCGCCATGGCAACCGTCACTGAGCCCATTCGCTTCAAAAAGCCGGTGTGGGTACGCATCATTCCTCTTCTTCGATCAGTCGAAGTTGCCGGTGAAAGCAACAATAGGTGCCTTCGCCGAGTAACCGACTGTGATAGTGATTGGATTCTTGTGATCTGTTGACAGAGCGAAAACATAGACAGCTTGCGCTTTCGTCCGGGTTGCGAGGTGACCGGTGAAGGGTACAGAGGGGTTACCACTCATCGATACGGATGGGGTTCCACCCGCATCGCTGACGGTGACATTGACACCGCCGAGATCGATGGGAGCGCTCGAACCATTGTTGATCTCCAGCTGAATCGCAATTGCAGGGCCAGCGATCTCACCAATGCCTTGTGCTGTCATTGCCATCGGTCGGTGACTGAGAATAGAGACGGAAACGTCTCCACTGAATTGTGCGGTACCTGTTAAACCAATAGCTGGTTTGGTGGTAAGGGCGGCCGATGGAACCGACTGATCGATGTTGCCTGAAGTGAAAGTAGAGGGCGGCTCGGATGCTTGTGAAGATTTCGGCGTTCCTAGTCCCGTCGTCGACCCGGAAGGCCGCCTGGCGTTCGGCCCAATTCCGGGGGTTGCCTTCGAAGTCGCTCGCGATCTGGGGGTAACGGAGGACGAGCGGGAAGATGCCTTCTCAGTAGTTTGCGGGGCGCGTCGTGACGCTGGCAACACGGGTGTGATCTTCACAGATTCTCGCGGGGTATCGCGCGCTGAGACGGAGGAAGCTTTTGCCGGGGCGGAGTTGGCGGCAGAAGGAGCTGCATTTGCGGATGCTGACGTTCCTACGTAGGTGCTAACGATCGAGGATGACTCTGCGACTCTGGACGAGCTGGCTACCACGGCTGCTCCGTCGGACGACACAGCACGCGTTGGAGAAGACGTACAAGCACCCACTATCAAGGCTCCTGCTAGGACCAGCCCCAAAAGAGCAGCGGATCGTCCGATTCTATTTAAGACGGCTGTCATCGGGCACTCACGCTCAATGCCTTCATGTCGCTGAACCACTTGAACCCAGCCAGGAACATGAACCCTGTGTTGCACAGAAAAAGGAACCCGTAAATCCATAGGAAAAGATGCGGAACGGCCAGGAGAATGAAGACTGCGCAGAGAAGGCCGTAATCAGTCGGGATGACCAGTAGCGAACGAATTCCGGAGGTGTTCCCGCGATCCGCGATCGGAGCGATGCGAGCGGTGTTGCGGCGCAACTGGTCGTTGAGAATCATTCCGAAGAACATGATCGCCGCAACAGCTGAGAATCCGAGTGGAACCAGTAACCATCCAGCGCTCGACAGGCCAAAGAATCGATACATGCTGATTAACACGGCCAAGTGAAGAGTGGCGATCTTGGCGGCGTCCACCATGTGGTCGAGCCATTCGCCAGCGGGACTTCCGCCGCCACGAAGGCGTGCGAGTTGGCCGTCGGCCGCGTCGAACGCATACCCCACCACCAGGCAAACACTGACAAGGATCCCCACGAACAAGGAGGGTGAAACAAAAATAATCGTGGCGATCCCCGCGAAGGTGAAGAACGCGCTGACCGCGGTTACGCCGTTCGGCGTTCCCCCGACCTGGTACGCGGCAGCCGCCAGATAGCGACCCAGCCGACGGTTCACAAAACGTGAGTAGGCAGGCGCACCCTTGGTCGTCTTCTGCGCAGCTGCAAGCGCGGCGACCACCTGCTGATAACTTCGACGCTCGCCCGGCGAGTCCGATTCAGACGTGATCGTCATATGGTCACTGCTGAGCATCAGAATCCGCCCCGCGGACGACAACTGCGTCACAGGTAGTTCTTGGCATCGGTGACCGCCTGGCGGCCGCCAGCCGTCGGCAAAGCGCCTCGTACCTGTCGGTCACTTCATCCCAGTCGTAGCGGGCTGCTTCACGACGCGCTTCGCGACCCCGCTGAAGCACCGCCGCTGCATCCGACTCGGAGTCCTCGATCAGCGACGCAAGATCGGCCGAGCCGGTGAAGTATCGTCCCGATGACTTCAGTACTTCACGATTGAATCCGACATCAAAGGCCTGCGCGGCAGTACCCGCACCAATCGCCCGCAGCAAAGAGGGATTGGTGCCGCCGACGGAATGGCCGTGCAAGTAAGTCTTAGCACCCGCATAAATTTGATCGAGCAGGTCTTGGTCCCAGATACCTCCCAAGAAGCGCACTCGTCCATCAGCCGCATCGTGCACGCGCCTCGTGTATTCGTTTGCATACGGGGCGGATCCGACCACGATCAAAGGAAGCGCCGCTCCACTTTGAACGTACCCCCGCACGATCTCCTCCACATGATTTTCCGGCTCGAACCTGGCCACTACGAGATGATAGCCATTCGCCAAGAGGCCCAATTCGGCCAAACGGTCTGACCTGGAACCGATGACCGGAGCACCGTACGCAATGAGGTCCGTGGCCGCGCCATAGGTTCGACGGTAATACTCGGCGATGCCGACCGCATCGGCGATCAGCGCGCCAGACCATTGAACACTGAATTTTTCGGCGGCGCGGTAATAGCGTTGGCCTGCTTTGCCCCATTTGGCGCGCTGCCACTCCAGCCCGTCGACATGGGTGGCGAACGGGATGCCCTTCGCCCGAAGGAAGGGGAGGAACGGCGCGTTGGCGCAATTGAAGACGACAGCCACATCAGTGGGATGGCGGGCGAGATGGGCGACCGATAGCCCCGTGTGGCTCAGCGTTTCCAACGAACGTAGGCGCACAGCCGGTAGCTGCACCAGTGCCATGCCCTGATACTCCGGCAGGCCGTCAGTGCTTGCACCACGTTTTCGGCAGTATACGACTACCTTGTGACCGCGCTGCGCAAGTCGGGAGCCGACCTCTTCGACGCAGGTTTCGAACCCACCGTAGTGAGCTGGAACCCCTCTGGTTCCGATCATCGCGATACTCAGAATTGTCAGGTCACGGTCCGCGCGTCGGTCCTTGAAGTCGGGCTCAGAGTCGGGATGGTCAGCCATCTTCAGACCACCCCAACAGGAAAAACGCCATCGCCGAGCAGATTCGCCGAACCTGGGTGACCTCCACGGCGGACGGACTGCAGGGAAGTCGGCCCTGGCGACACATTCTTGTCATTGACCACGCGCCGCCCTGACATGGTGGCTGCTACCAGACCGCTGACCAGAAGTACTAGTCCCAGCAATGCCCAACTCAGAGCGCCGAGGGGCACACCGAGCCGAAGTTGGGGCGGGGGGCTGACGATTGACGTCGTGTGTGGCGTCACCGCCGGCGGACCTGCGAAGCCGGAGCCCGGACAGAAAAGGATGCAGGACGTGGTCAGAACGGTAGTCAATACCAGGTCACGGACGAGTCTAAACTTTGTTGCACGATGACGCATCGGGTGAGCCCCCTTCGAGGCAGTACGCAACTCTGCTGCACTCGTACCTCGGTGATCCCCGACAGCTCACCCGATGACACGCAGCCTCCATTCGGAGTAGCTCAAAGGTAACACTTCGTGTCGACGAAGGGAACTTGAAGTCACAAATATTAGTTACGTTAAGCCGGAAGGGAGCACTGATGAACCAAGGGGCATCGCCGGTGGCCGTTCGCCTTCGGTGCGTTAACTCTGCGTTGTCCGAACGAGTGAAGAGCGATGCCCGCCGTGCCACCGGCTTCACCACGGTCAGCGCTAGAAGTCCTGCCAGGCCTTCGGCAACTCCAGAATGCTATGGGCCGGCAGGTGGCTGCACTGGCTCTGCAAAGGTCACGCTACAGTCAGGAACCACTCCGCTCGGTGTCAGTCTGCGACGACAGGCGCGTATTTCCCCTTGCCGAGCCACACGCGCGGTGTTCTTCTTAGCGACGGCACCGCAACAGGCAGCGCGACACTGGTGGCCTTCGCACCAGATGCTTGACGCCGTGGCATCCGATCCGCCGCCGTCTGGTCAATGTGGTGAGGGCAGAACATGACGAAGATGACCGTAGTCAGATGCGGTTACCTGGGCTCGTCCAGTCCGGCTTCATGACGCAGTCCGGGCATGAAGTGGTCGGCATCGATGTTGACCCTGCAAAAATCGAACTGTTGCGGTGCGGCACACCGCCGTTCCACGAACCCGGCTTGGAAGAGGTGATCAAAGATGCGACCGCCTCCGACCGACTCACGTTCACGACGGACTCCCCGGCCCCGCGCGGTAAAATTGTCCACTTCATTGATGTCGGCACACCTCAAAAACTTGGCGAGAACGCTGCGGACATGACATCCGTGAATGCTGCGGGTGCTGCGCTGTCGCCGCGTCTCGCCCCGGGTGACCTGGTGGTCGGAAAATCCACTGTTCCTGTGGCACAGCGGCTCGTCTCGCCACCCTCGTCGCCGATGCCCGGCCATTCGCGCTGTTGCCCTGGAACCCTGAGCTCCTCCGCGAAGGCTTTCCGGTGCAGGACACGCTGTCCCCCGCCCTGGCAACCGTCGTGGCCGCCAAGCACCGCCGGCCGACTCCGAGCTCTCCGTGATGACCGAAGAGTCATTGACCTCCCAGAGTCCGACCACCGTTTCTTCTGTTGATCCGGGACTTGCCAATCTGCTCGCCGCTGAATAGGCCGCTGCCTACTCTTGGTCGGTCTCCTGGTGTTGCTTTCGGCGCTCTGGGTGGGATGGCGGACGTACCAGGCCTATCGCCACCTCGACGCCGCAGCCGAACAGGTCAGCGCACTCCAGTTGCAGGTCAGGAACATCGACGACATCGATGTCTCGGCGGCGAACAAGACTGTCGTCTCGCTGCAAGCCGAAGCCGATGGGGCCGTCGACGCCACCTCGGATCCGATGTTCCGGCTGGCTGCGCATCTGCCCTGGATCGGCCCGAACCTCGACGCGGTCTCCGAGATCGCCGATACCGTGAAGGGCCTGGCCACCGGCGCAGCCCCCTCCCTGCTGGACGTCGCAAGGACGGTGCGGCCTGCGGCGCTGGCACCGAAGAACGGCGTGATCGCCCTGGCTCCGATCTCGGCAGCGTCCGACCGTCTGCAGGCGGCAGACCGAGAGGTAGGCGCAGCCACCGCTCGAATGGCTGCGATCGATCGAGGCGCTTTGGTCGATGCGGTGGCCGGGGGGTGACCTCGCTACAGAGCAAGCTGAGAACGCTGCAGAACACCACCGCAAACGCCGCGGTAATCGACAGGCTCGCTCCCGCCATGCTCGGAGCCGACGGCGCTCGGAAATATCTCGTCGTGTTCCATAATTTGGCCGAGCCGCGCGCTATCGGTGGCATTTTGGGGTCGTTCGCGGTGCTCGACGTCGTCAACGGAAAGATCACCATCGTCGACCAGGGTTCTGGATCTCGCGATCTCGGGACGTTCGAACCAGCTATCCCTACGTTGGCGGAACTACCGAAGAATCTGTACGGAATACTGCCGGGCCGCTACCCGGCCGACGTGAACCTTGCTCTCAATTTTCCATTGGCAGCTCAGCTCATCAGCACGATGTACACGAGCCGCCGCCACGTGCACCTGGACGGGGTGCTGGCGCTCGATCCGGTAGCTCTCTCCTATCTGCTGGTGGGCGCGAAACCGATTCCCGTAGGCGGCGGGGTGATCCTCACGTCCGCCACTATCACGAAGATCCTGTTCTCAGAGGCTTACGCCAGGTATTCCCGCCCTGCGGAGGCGCCGGCCAGGGACTTGTTCCTGGCTGCGGCCACCACGCGCGCGTTCCATGCGGTGATGAGCGCCCCAACCGATGCAGCCTCCTTGCTGCCAGGACTGAAGAGGGGCGTGGCCGAGCATCGGATTCTGCTGTGGAGCGCCCGTGGCGCAGAACAGCAGGATTTGACCAGGTCGGAACTGGCGGGGGCTTCTGCCTGCCGCCGACGGAACCGAACCGACCGTGGGGGTTTATCGCAATGACGGAACGGGGGGAAAGTTGGGCTATTACGCCAGCGGTTCCGCTGCCCTGACTTCGGGGTCCTGCGGTTCGGGCGGCAGGCGAGCACTCAAGCTGACCGTAGCTCTCGACTATTCAGCGCCGACCTCGGGCCCTCCGGCCTACGTCCTCGGTTTCGCGCACGGTGGCCACTACGTGTTACGGACGAATGTGCTGGTGTTCGCTCCGCTGACCGGTGACCTGACGGCTCTCCAGGTCAATGGACACCAGGTGCCCGTAATTTGGGCTATCGAAGGCGGTCGGAAAGTAGGAATCACCGTAGATCTCAAACCGGGAGTGCACGCCGTAGTGACGGCCGATTTGACCGTGGCAACGCCGACGACCGGGCAGCAGCCCTCCACCCCGCAGTTGCGACTTACGCCGGGGATTTCCGTTTGGAAGACGGCGGTCCAACCGGTGGCGGCCTGCTGACCGCTGGGTCCGCTGTGGCTCGAACTGCGACGGTCGGTTCACGTCGTCACTCAATGTAGGAGCTGACGTTCGATCCGGGCTCCAAACGGTGCGGAGACACCCGAAAAGGGTGAACTATCAGGATGCTGTCGGCACTCCGACTGCTGTTCGCAACTGCGTTTGACCCAGTGCACTTACATTGAGAGCTAGCCGTTCATTAGCGGGGAGACCTCATGATTCGCAAGTTGCTCTCGGTCGTTGCGTTCGTCGGCGCCCCCCTATTCCTGCTCGCGGGCGTCGCATCAGCGCAGGATTACGTGCCGGCGGCCGTGGCTGCCAACAACTCAGGTTCGTCGGCGGCCCCACCCGCAATCTCTGGCGGCGGTGTCGTCGACGCCTCGGTGCCATACACCGGCAGCGGCATCAACGTTAGCGTCATAGTTTTCATCGGCGCGCGGATCATTGTTCTGGGCGTCGGCCTGTGCGTTGCCGGGGCAAGGGTGTCAAAGCGGCACTCGGCCCAGTTCTGACCCCTTTGGCCGTACCGGGGATGCGCCGGATGCGCCGGAGCACCCGAAGGCTGAAACGACACCATAGCGGTGCAACAGCGCCCATTCAGCGTCGGCAAGGGAAGACGCTATCTACCCGCCGCAGTCGGCTCGGGCCTTCGAGCACTGGCCGCCACCAAGTCCAGCAGCACCTTCTCGCAGAAGCTCAACAGCTCCAGGTCCCGGAGCAAGTCCGCGGCCAGCCGGTCGGAGGCAGTCGGCGGCCGGAGGGTGAGGGTGTTGGTCAAGGGGCGGTACTTCGATCCCGGATACAACCGAGCCGCGCGCAGCTGGGCCGACTCTGGAAGCACCAGCGGCGAGAACCGCAGGCCCTGCGGACCGAGTGCCACCTCACCAACCCCGGCCGACCGACACACCTGCCGGAAGGCCGCGACCGCCAACAGGTTCTCCGCCTCCGTCGGCAGCGGACCGTATCTATCAATCAGCTCCGATCGGACGGCCACGATGTCCGACTCGGAGACGACGCCCGCGATCTTGCGGTAGGCGTCCAGCCGGAGCCGCTCTGACGGCACGTAGTCGTGCGGGATGCTGGCGTCGATCGGCAGCTCGACCCGGACCTCCGGCGTCTCTTCCTCCGCCTGCTCCGCCTCAGGCCCCGAGCCGGGCCCAGCCGCCCGTTTGAACGCAGTCACCGCCTCCCCCACCAGCCGGATGTACAGATCGAAACCGACTCCTGCAATGTGACCGCTCTGCTCGGCGCCCAGGATCGAGCCGGCGCCACGGATCTCGAGGTCCCGCATGGCGACGGCCATTCCGGCTCCGAGGTCGGAGTTCTGGGCGATGGTCGCCAACCGGTCGTGCGCATTCTCGGTCAGCGGTTTCTCGCTCGGATACAGGAAGTAGGCGTAGCCGCGCTCCCGCCCGCGCCCGACCCGGCCGCGCAGCTGATGCATCTGCGAGAGCCCGAGAATCTCGGCGTGATCGACGATCAGGGTGTTGGCATTGGAGATGTCCAGTCCGGTCTCCACGATGGTCGTACAGATGAGCACGTCATAGGACCGGTCCCAGAACCCGTCGATGACCTTCTCGAGACGGTCCTCGTTCATCTGACCGTGCGCGACGGCCACCCGCGCTTCCGGCACCGCTTCCCGGATGCGGCCGGCGACCGAATCGATGTCGGAAACCCTGTTGTGCACGAAGAAGACCTGGCCGTCGCGCAGCAGCTCACGTCGGATCGCTGCGGCGACGAGCTTGTCGTCGTATCCGCCGACGTAGGTCAGGATCGGGTGCCGTTCCTCCGGCGGAGTCAGAATCGTCGACATCTCGCGGATGCCGGCCAGACTCATCTCCAGCGTTCGCGGGATCGGCGTTGCCGACATGGTCAACATGTCGACGTGTGCCCGCAAGGCGGTGATGTGCTCCTTGTGCTCGACACCGAAACGTTGCTCCTCGTCGACGATCACCAGGCCGAGATCCTTGTACCGAACCGTCGGTTGGAGCAGTCGGTGCGTACCGATCACGATGTCGACGCTGCCGTCGGCCAGTCCTTTGATCGTCGCCTTGGATTGCGCGTCGTCGGTGAATCGGGACAGCCCGCGAACCACCACCGGGAATGCGGCCATCCGCTCGCCGAACGTCGACAGGTGTTGCTGCGCAAGCAACGTGGTGGGAACCAGGATCGCCACCTGTTTGCCGTCCTGGACCGCCTTGAAAGCGGCCCGGACGGCGATCTCGGTCTTGCCGTAGCCGACGTCGCCGGAGATCACCCGGTCCATCGGGACGGCCTTTTCCATGTCCGCCTTGACCTCGTCGATGGCGGCCATCTGATCCGGCGTCTCGGTGAACGGGAACGCATCCTCCAACTCACGCTGCCACGGAGTGTCCGGAGCGAAGGCATGGCCCGGTGCAGATGCCCTGGCCGCGTAGAGCTGCACCAGCTTCGCCGCGATGTCACGGACAGCCTTGCGGGCCCGACCCTTGGTCTTCGCCCAGTCCGCCCCGCCGAGCTTGTTGACCGTCGGCAACTCGCCGCCGATGTAGCGGGACAGCAGATCGAGCGAATCGGTCGGTACGAACAGGCGGTCACCAGGATGCCCCCGCTTGCTGGGCGCATATTCGACCACCAGGTATTCGCGAACGGCGCCACCCGAGGTCCGGCTGACCAGATCGATGTACTTGCCGATCCCGTGCTGGGCGTGCACCACGTAGTCCCCGGGCTTGAGCGCCAGCGGGTCGACGGAGTTGCGGCGGCGGGACGGCATCGTCGCGGCGCCTCCGGCGGGTGCCGACCCCCGCGTGCCGGTCAGGTCCGACTCCGTGATCACGGCAAGGGCGGCAGATCTGGTTCCTTTTGCGGCAGAGGTTGACGAGGTGATGATGAAGCCGTCCTCGAGTCGGCCGCGGGCGACGGTGACCATGCCGGTCCTTGGCGGTTGCGCCATGATGTCGCCGGCGACCGTGACTGCCAGGTCCGCCTCGGACAACCGCTCAGCCGCGCGCGCGGCAGTACCCGCGCCGGGTACGACGATGACCGTCACGCCGCCGTTCGCCGCCCGCTCCCTGGCATCCTCGACGGCCGTGGCGATCTCGCCGCGGTAGGAAGGCGCCGCCACGATCTCGGCCTTGGAGTCGAGATCCGGATTTTCCTGGGAGTCCCCGGGGACGTCGACTCCGAACGGAGCGATCCGCCAGAGCGGTAGTTCGTTGTCGCGAATGACGTCCTGCACCTCGCCGAGTGTGCGATAGGCCGACTCGGCGAGATCGATCGGGGCCTTCCCGCCGGTGGCCGCGGCCATCCAGGAAGCGGCCAAAAAATCGGCACCCGTTCGCACCAGATCTTCGGCTCTGGTGCGGATCCGCTCCGGATCGGCGAGCACCACATGCGTACCGGCTGGCAGCAGTTCCGGCAGTAGCGTCAGCCGGCCCGGCACCAGCACGGGAATCAGCGCCTCCATCCCCTCGACGGCGATTCCCGCTGCGAGCTTGCCCAGCATCTCGGCCAGCGTCGGGTCGCTGGTTCCCCCCGCCGAGAGCTGCGCGGCTCGGGCCCGAACCTCTTCGGTCAGCAAGATTTCCCGGCAGGCGGGCGCCGTCAGAGTGTCGACCGGATCGATCGATCGTTGGTCGGTGACGGCGAAGGTCCGGATGTCGGTGACCTCGTCGCCGAAGAACTCCACTCGGAGCGGATGACTCTCGGTGGGCGGGAAGACGTCGAGAATTCCGCCCCGCACAGCGATCTCCCCCCGCTTCTCGACCATCTCGACGCGGGTGTACGCCATTGTCACCAAGCGGTCGACGAGATCGCCCAGATCGATCCAATCGCCGACTTTCAAGCTCACCGGCGCCAGTTCGCCGAGGTCAGGAGCCATCGGCTGGATCAAGGAGCGAATGGTGGCCACGACCACCGAGACCGGGCCGCGCGGATCCTGCTCCGGATGCGCCAACCGTCGCAGGGTGGCCAACCGCTTGCCCACAGTGTCCGCCCGCGGGGACAGCCGCTCGTGCGGCAAGGTCTCCCACGACGGAAAGATCATCACGTTGTCATCGCCGAGCAGGTCGCCGACCGCGGCAGTGGCCACTTCGGCCTCTCTGCCGGTGGCGGTCACGAGCAGAACCGGAACGCCCCCGCCGCCGGCTTCCCTGTCCGTGGCCAGCGCCGCGGTCAGGAACGGGCGGACACCGGCGGGTGCGATGATCCGGTTCGTCGGTGCGCCCGCGGTCGCCACCAGATCCCGCACCACATCGGTGGCCAGCACAGCTGCGAGCAGGCCACCGAGCACCGGTTGCCGAACAGGCTGTGGCCCGGGCTCGCTCGACCCGGACATCGACTCCGCCGCGGTTGCTTCCCTACTCGCCACTTGCTGCGCCACCGCTACTCTTCTTTCCCTCGTCGCAGCGGCCCGGAGAACCCGGATCTCTGCACGTCACCGGCGCGCCGGGTACCGACACGCCAGAAAACCCCCGAGCTCACGGCACGGGGGTGTCCGCAGTCGACTTTACCGCCGGGTCCGGACACCCGGACGGCTCACGAGGCGGGTTACCAAGCCCGGCGGCAGGCCGGCCACGGCGATGGACCGGCGTCAGTGGCCCATCTCACCGGCGGTCGCCTGAATGCGGGCCAACCGCTGGGGGCTGGGCCACCGCACCTTGGTGGCCCAGCCGAACTTCTCGAACAGCCAGATGGTCCGTGCCGAGATGTCGAGCTGGCCGCGCAGCACGCCGTGCCGGGCACAGGTCGGATCAGCGTGATGCAGGTTGTGCCAGGACTCGCCGAAGGACAGCAACGCCAGCGGCCAGAAGTTCGCCGATTTGTCGCGGGCGGCGAACGGGCGCTCACCGATCATGTGGCAGATGGAGTTCACGGACCAGGTGACGTGATGCAGCAGCGCGATCCGCACCAGCCCGGCCCAGAAGAACGCAGTCAGCGCGCCGTGCCAGGACATGCTGATCAGTCCGCCGGCGACGGCCGGGCCGAAGATCGACAACAGGGTCCAGACCCAGAAGTACTTGCTCTGCCGGGCGATGTCCTTGTCCGCCAACAGGTCAGGAGCGAACCGCTGCTGATTGGTGTTATCGCGGTTGAACACCCAACCCATGTGCGCGTGCCAGAAACCACGGGAGAGCGCGGCGACCGACGTGCCGTACAGCCACGGCGAATGCGGATCGCCTTCACGATCGGAGAACGCGTGGTGCCGGCGGTGGTCGGCCACCCAGATGATGACGGGACCCTGTGCCGCCATCTGCCCCGCCGCCGCGAGCGCGATCTTCAGTCCGCGGTTGGCCTTGAAGGAGCCATGGGTGAACAGCCGATGGAACCCGACCGTGATGCCCATCCCCGAGACGACGTAGAACACCGCAGCGATGGCGACATCGGTCCAGCTCAATCCCCAGCCCCAGGCGAACGGAATGGCGACGAGGACGGCAAGAAGCGGAATCAGCGAGAACCCGTACACGGCGATCTGCGCGGCCAGCCCACGCTCACCATCGGTGATCGGCTTGGCTCCGGTGGGAGCTTTTGCTGCGGCGATACCGGCGGCCGGGGCGAGCGCCGAGGTCGGAGCAGTAGACGGTTCTGCAGGAGAAAACTCGGCGGTGGAGGATTCGGCGGTGGCCACGTCGAGAGCGGACGAAGGAGGAGTCACAGTCGATCAATCTGCTCGGGCAGCCGCCTTGGCTGCGGCGCGGGAAAGGGTCGGACCGTCCGGAGGATTGCGCCTCCTGACGGCATCTACGGTACCGGTACCAACGCCCACGGGGTGGTGCCTGGAGCAGGAATTCCGCAGCCCGATCGCCGGGGAATGCGGTCGAGGAGCACGTCCCGTGGAATGATGCGGGCAGGAACAATCCGCCGTGGTGTAACGGCAGCACCTCTGATTTTGGTTCAGATGGTTCAGGTTCGAATCCTGGCGGCGGAGCGGTGGTTTCCTCAACTTTTCGTCGTCCGACCATCCGCTCGCGCCGACTAACATCGCGGGGCTGGCTCGAAGTGGCCGCAACAGGAGGAATCGCCCATGCCGGAAAGTCGAACTGGTGGTTCGGGCCGCTCTGAAGCGCCCAGCCGCGCCCGAGTCAGTGCCGTCATCGTGCTGGCGGCCGGCGCGGGTACCCGCATGCGCTCGGCCGTACCGAAGGTTCTGCACCAGATCGCCGGGAAACCGCTTCTCTGGCATGCACTTTCGGCCGCCGCCGAGCTGGCGCCGGAGTCTCTGGTAGCGGTGATCGGCCACGGCCGGGAGCAGGTCGCGACGTATCTGACCGAGCATCACCCGCTGGTGCGGCAGGCGATCCAGGACGAGCAGCTCGGCACCGGGCACGCGGTTGCCTGCGGGCTGCCCGTCGACCGAGCTCTGACCGGAACGGTGCTGGTCACCTACGGCGACGTCCCGTTGCTGACCGGCGAGACGTTGCGGTCTCTGACGGTCGAGCACGATCGGGCCGGCAACGCTGTCACAGTGCTCACCGCCGTCGTGCCCGACCCCACCGGATACGGCCGGATCGTGCGCGATTCCGCCGGCGCACTCGCGGCGATCGTGGAGCACAAGGATGCCGATCCACAGCAGCGTGCCATCCAGGAGATCAATTCCGGCGTGTACGCGTTCGACGCCGCCGTCCTGGTCGATGGTCTGGCCCGGCTGACCGCGGCCAACGTCCAGGGTGAGCGGTACCTGACCGATGTCGTGGCGACCGCCCGGAGCGATGGCCATCGGGTGGGAACGCTGGTGACGCCGGACGCTTCCGAGACCGAGGGGGTCAACGACCGGGTGCAACTCGCCGACCTGAGTAGGCGGTTGAATGCGCGGCTGGTGCGGAAGGCCCAACTGGCGGGTGTCACGATCACCGATCCGGCGACCACGTGGATCCACGCCGATGTATCGGTCGGTTCCGACACGCAACTGTTGCCCGGAACCTTCCTCGAAGCCGGCACGGTCGTGGGCTCCAACTGCACCATCGGGCCGGACACCACGCTCTCCGGCTGCCGGGTCGCCGACGGCGCGACCGTGGTTCGATCGCACTGTCTGGACGCCTCGATCGGGCCGTCGGCCCAGGTCGGGCCGTACTCGTTCCTGCGGCAGCAAGCCGTGCTGGCCGATCGTTCCAAGGTCGGAGCCTTCGTGGAGATCAAGAAATCATCTGTCGGTGCGCGGTCCAAGGTGCCGCACCTGTCCTACGTGGGCGACGCGACCATCGGATCCGGAACCAATCTCGGCGCGGGCACCATCACCGCCAACTACGACGGGGTCGGCAAGTTCCCCACGATCATCGGCGAGAACGTCTTCGTCGGATCCGACTCCACCTTGGTCGCCCCCCTGACCATCGCCGACGGCGCCTATGTCGGAGCCGGATCAACGGTGACCGACGATGTGGAAGCCGGTGATCTGGCCTTGGCACGAGGGCGGCAGCGGGCTGTGAAAGGCTGGGTCCTGCGTCGTCGTGCCGGCTCCGCCAGCGACAGCTCGGCCAGAGCGGCCGGTGCTGTCCCGGTGGTGGCCGGTGCTGTCAGCGGGACCACTGCCACACCGACCGGACCAGCGGCGTCCGGAGAGGATCTGCCCGCGTGAACGCCATTTCCACCACGACACGCAAGAGCATGCTGTTGTTCTCGGGCCGCGGCTATCCGGAGTTGGCCACCGAGGTGGCCGAGTTCCTTGAAGCCGACGTCACACCGCAGTCGATCTACGACTTCGCCAACGGCGAGATTTTCGTCCGGCCCGAAATTTCCGTGCGCGGCACAGATTCCTTCATCATCCAGTCGTGCGGCGTGCCGATCAACAAATGGGTGATGGAAACGTTGATCATGATCGACGCCCTCAAGCGGGCATCCGCCAAGCGCATCACCGTCGTCCTGCCGTTCTATCCCTACGCCCGGCAGGACAAGAAGCACCGCGGCCGCGAGCCGATCTCGGCCAGATTGGTGGCCGATCTGCTGAAGACTGCCGGCGCTCATCGCCTGATGACGGTGGACCTGCACACCGATCAGGTTCAGGGCTTCTTCGACGGCCCCGTCGACCATCTGTTCGCCCAACCGCTGCTGACCGACTACATCTCGCAGAAGTATGGGACCGAACGACTGACGGTGGTCTCCCCGGATTCGGGTCGGGTGCGAACTGCCGAACGGTGGGCTAACCGTCTCGGCGGCGCTCCGATCGCGTTCATCCACAAGACCAGAGATCCGACGAAGCCGAACTCGGTGAAGGCCAATCGAGTGGTCGGTGAGGTCGCGGGACGCACCTGCATCGTCGTCGACGACATGATCGACACCGGCGGAACCATTTCCAAGGCGGTGGAGGAAGTGATGCACGCCGGAGCGGATCGAGTGATCGTGGCCGCCACCCACGGAGTGCTCTCGACTCCCGCCGCCGAGCGACTCGGTGCTTGCGGAGCCGTCGAGGTGGTCCTCACCAATACGCTGAACATTCCGCAGGACCACATGTTCGAGCAACTCACCGTGCTGTCCATTGCCCCGTTGCTTGCCAGGGCCATCCACGAGGTCTTCGAGGACGGATCGGTGACGTCGCTGTTCGACGTCTGATTTTTCTTTCTTGTGGGGTCGCTGTGCGGCCCCGTCTCGTGAACGGGTCCGCGCCGGGATCCGGGTCCAGGTCCGGGTTCAGGGCCAGGTTCAGGTCCAGCAGGACTCGGCGCCTTCGGCCTTGGCGTGCTCGGACTGCAATCGGACTTGCCCACACCGGTTCAGCCGCATAGAAGTCGCGGAATCACCCCCGACAGAACTCGCGATGGAACGGGCGGTCCTAAAGGTTGAGCGCTGTAGCTCCTCTTCGAACTCCGTCCGACCAGGCCTTCGGAGCCCGTTGCCTGAATAACTTGCGGCCTGTAGCCTCAAAGACAGGAAAATTTGAGGCAGGAGCGTTGAATTGAATCACTTTCCGCAGGTGTACTTCGATCGCAGTGCCTGGGCGTCCACCGCTGGCAGTGCCGAGCAGCAGGAGCTCGTTCGCCGCGGTTGCGTCGAGGTGATCGAGCTGGCAGAGGCAGACGTCGTGGTTCTGGCCGGATCGGCGGCGATCGGACCCGATGAACTCGCGGCGGCCCTGGCCGCTGGCACCGGCCTTGTCGTCCTGTGCTCGTCCCAGCCGCACGGCGCGGCGATGGTCGAGTTGATGAGATCCGTGGGGGTCGAGGAACTGGACCGCCCGGACGGGTTCACCCGCTGCTCCCCTGTCGATCCGACCGAGTCGTCCCCCGGTTTGCACCCACACGAGAAGCCTCGACCATCGGTTCTGGCCGAAGATCTGCTGGCACGCGTCGACGTCACGACGCTGACCGCGACCGCGGCCTTTCGACTCAGCACCCCGGCAGATGCCGCCCTCCGGCTGGCGGGCAGCTCCCGCCATCCGGGAGCACCGGTGGTCGCGATTTCACGCGTCGGTGCTGCGCGCGTGGTGGTGTTGGGTGTCAAGGTCGGACCGGATTCGGGTGATCTGCTCTTCAATTCGATCGCCTACGCCGCACGGCGGCCGGTGAGTGAGCCGACCGAGCATCACCGAGCCATCACGCAACATCCGGACTGGCTGCGGATCAAGACTGCCGTCACTCTCTTGCGAACGTTGCAACTCGCTGACGGCTCCATTTCGGACGAATCGTCGGCCCGGTCGGATGCGTGTCGATTGGTGGCCGAATTGAATGATGCCATCGGGGGGATCGGCCCGCTGTTTCCCCATGACGCGGACTATCTCTCGGCCGTCGTGCAGGATCTGGCCAACTGGTCGGACAGCGGGTTCGGTGTTCCGGACTTCCTGGACTCGCTGCTGGCCTTTCACCCCGAGAAGAACCGGATCAACGGTCGCCGGCATCTGGTGCTGTTTCCGATGTACACCCAGAACGGAAATCCCGACCGCAATGTGGAAGCCGTCCTGATCGAGGTCATCTGGCCGCACTTCATCGAGGAGCTCGAAGCGGGCGACTACTCCAACAAATTGTTCGTGCCGATCCGTTTCCTTGACTTCACGCCGGGCTACGACACCAATTCCGCGGTTCTCTTTCCAGAGACGGTCGCCATGCGCGAGGTGCCGAAGTTCAGCTGGGGCGCCATCTTCGCCGACCGTGAGGCGGCCAGGTTCCGCTCGGTAGTGACCGCTGCTGCCGATATCACCCGACTGGCATTGCCACCGGACGCGGCTCGCCTCTTGGCAGACCAGGAACTGGCAGAGCAGACATTCGTTCTGTGGGATCTCATTCACGACCGCACGCACATGCACGGCGACCTGCCCTTCGACCCGTTCATGATCAAACAGCGGATGCCGTACTTCTTGTACACCCTGGAGGAACTTCGCTGCGATCTGACCGCCTTCCGAGAGTCGGTCAAGCTCGAGCAGCAAGGCCTTCCACATGCACGCCTCGTGCAATACGCCATTCTTTTCGACCGAATCTTCCGGTTCGCCATCACCGGAAGCCGCGTGCGCAACTATGACGGGCTCGGCGGGCAGCTGCTGTTCGCCTGGCTGCATCAGGCCGGTATCGTGCACTGGACCGACAATCGGCTGACCATCGATTGGACTGCTGTCACGGAGCCGGTCCTGGAGTTGGGCAGGCAGATCGAGCACCTCTACTGGAAGTCGATCGATCGCTCGAAAATCGCACACTGGTTGGCTGCGTACGAGCTGGTGTCCGCCACGGTGGCGCCGAATCCGATGTCGACCTGGGCGAAAGGCCCGCAGGCACTGCCATTGGATGGTCCGCCGCGGGGTCTCACCGACGCGGTGCTGCCGGACGAGTTCCCGCTGTCGATGTTCTACGAGGCGCTCAATCGGAAGCTCTCCCCCATTGTCGCAGCGACCGCCGGAATCACCGGATGAGCCGGCGCCCGGCCGGTGAGCTGACCGGACTGGTCGTTCTCGTCACCGGTGCGACCGGTTCGGCCGGTCGCGCCGCAGTTCGAGCGCTGACGCGGTCCGGTGCGGACGTGGTCGCGGTGGGCCGTGAAGAGCACCGTCTCGCTGCCCTTTTCGACGGTGTCGACGGCGTATCGCCACAGGTCGCCGACTTGTCTGTCAACAGCGAATGTGCGGCTCTGGTGGAGCGCGTGCGCCGCCGACACGGCCGGATCGACGGACTGGTGCACCTGGTGGGTGGTTGGCGAGGCGGTTCGCGGTTCACGGCGAACTCCGACCAGGACTGGGAATTCTTGTGCAGCACCCTGGTGGACAGCCTGCGGCACATCAGCATCGCTGTGCACGACGACCTGCTGGCCTCCGCCGACGGACGGATGATCATCGTCTCTGCGACCGCCGTCGACGCGCCAACGCCGGGCAGCGCGAACTATGCCGCGGCGAAGGCCGCTACCGAGGCCTGGATCCGCGGGATGGCGGAATCGTTCGCCCGCGCGCAGTCCAAGGCGAAATCGAACCCCGAACCGCAGCGATCAGCCGCCACCATCATCGTGATCAAGGCCCTGGTGGACGATGCGCTCCGAGACGCCAACCCGAACAAGACATTCGCCGGTTTCACGGACGTCCACGACCTGGCTCGGACCGTCGTGGAGCTCTTCACCGAAGAAGCCTCGGACATCAACGGCGTCCGTATCTCACTGGCCTGAGGCCAGTGGACCGGTTCGCACGTTCGGGTCTGCGTCATCAAGCTACCCATCACAGTCTCGCAGTTGGAACCGACGTGACGAGCCAAGCCCACTGCCGGCCAGCGACCCCGATAGATCGCTACCGAAGCAAGAGCTGCGCCGGTCAGTAACTGGGCTGGGCGCGACCAGGCCGGCGTCCCGCCGACGATGCCCAACAAGTGAATTACGGACGCGTCAGCGATCGGAATCCTGAACGAAACGGCACTTAGACTGGATGGATCCGCGATATAAAACGGTAACCACGCTACGGCCACACTCAGAAGCCCGACGGTCACCGAGAGCCAACGTCTGCCGGGGGGCGCCAGCCAGAGTAACGGCAGGAAAACCGCGGCCCACGGTTTGCAGTCAACAGATAGGCCCAGCAATAGTGCAGGCCACAAATCCCAACGCGAACGTTTCAGCGGTCGCACCGCAATGACGGCGCACAGCAACGCCAAAACATCGTCAAAATGGGCGAATCGAATCGCCAATTCCGACCAGACCGGTATCACACAAAGTCCGACGAGAAGGAATCTGACCGCAGAAGTGTCCCCATCATCGCGGCGTGGGCCCGATGGATGGTGAGTGGCTGGACCGCTAGCTTCGACAGCGCGACCGCTCCGGTACAGGCCTTCGATCTGACGAAGCAAAACCAATCCGAGAATAGTCATCGCGGCCAGTGCAGACGCCTGGCCGATCTGGCGAGGTGCGAAAGCGAACGGCGCCACCGCCACCAGAGTAAGCGGCCCGATCTGCAGTTCCGCGTTGGTGGAGTAAAGGTTCAAACCGTTGCTGGAGAATAGTGTTCTCGCCCCAGATACGAAGCAGTGCCAACCGTAGCCATGCGACCTTAGATGCACAATCGACCAGAGCAACTGCCACAACATGAGAACCCACCAGCGCCTGCTCACCGCCCATCTTGTAGTTCGAACGGCTATCCGGTTGATTCCGTAGGACAAGGTCATTTGAACATCTGCCGGTTAGTTGTTGAAGGCTGAACCCGTGGTTGCAGCGCATCCTGCCCGCGTCGGACACTGTCGCGTGCCAACTGGATCAGCACCCTCCTGTCATGCACCAGGCCAGCGCAAACCGCCGTTTCGGCAATCGAAGACAGCGATTGCCGCCTCGGCCGGCCGGGTGAGCATGCTACTCCACCAAGGAATACTGCCAGAACAGTAGTAGCATTGGGAGTGGCTAACGTCAGATTGCGAACGTATCGCGACCCGGGCCGCCAACTGTCCGATGCGTCTGGCGTCGGGACCCAATCGTCCTGTCGGGACGTGGTGGCGACGCGGCGACCAGCGGCTGAGGCTAGCGTAAGTATTCGTTGATCCGGCGGACCTCACATCGCCACGGTGACGGAGGACAAACCCGGCAGCAGGAAGAATGTAGGGCGTGACCACTCTGCATGACATGACCAAGCGGGGCTTCGCCTCGGACAACTACGCCGGCGCCCATCCGGAGGTGCTGGCGGCGATCGCTGCGGCGAACGGCGGGCATCAGATCGCCTACGGCGAGGACGTCTACACCGAGCGTCTGCAGACCATCATGGCGCAGCACTTCGGTGCCGGAGTGCTGGCCGTACCGGTGTTCAACGGGACCGGCGCCAACGTTCTCTCGCTGCAGTCGGTCTTGCCCCGGTGGGGCGCCGTGGTGTGCGCCGAGACGGCCCACATCAACACCGACGAGAACGCTGCACCGGAGCGCGTGGGCGGCCTGAAGCTGCTCACGGTTCCTACCCTGGACGGCAAGCTGACGCCGGAGTTGGTCGACCGTCAGGCCTGGGGCTGGGGCGACGAGCACCGAGCCCAACCGCTGGCCGTCTCGATCACCCAGACCACCGAGCTCGGAACTGCCTACACTCCCGACGAGGTGCAGCACCTGGCGGATCACGTGCATTCCAAGGGCATGCTGCTGCACGTCGACGGGGCCCGGATCGCCAACGCCGCAGCCAGTCTCGGAACACCGCTGGCCGACTTCACCAGTGCGGCCGGCGTCGATCTGCTGTCCTTCGGCGGCACGAAGAACGGACTGCTGTTCGGCGAGGCCGTCGTGGTGATGCACCCGCAGAGCAATGAAGCCGCTGCCGCCCTGCCGTATCTCCGCAAGCTCAACATGCAACTGGCCAGCAAGATGCGCTTCGTCTCCGCGCAGCTGATCGCGCTGCTGGAAGGCGACCTCTGGCTGCGGTCCGCACAGCACGCCAATGCGATGGCTGCCCGGCTTGCCGAGGGGGTCCGCGGGTTGGATGGCGTGCAGATCACCCAACCGGTGCAGGCCAATGCGGTGTTCGCGATCGTGGATCGGCCAGTGGCAGACCAGCTGCGCCAGGCCTTCCGGTTCTACGACTGGAATCCGGCGACCGGCGAGGTGCGGTGGATGTGCGCCTTCGACACCACCGAGTCCGACGTCGACGCGTTCGTCGGCGAACTCAAGCGCCTCCTGGCCGAGCAGGTCGGCTGATGACCATCGGCACCGATCGCATCGCCGGCGCCCCGATCTCCTGGGGGGTGTGCGAGGTACCCGGTTGGGGTTATCAGGCCGAACCGGAGGTCGTACTCGGCCAGATGTCGCAACTGGGTCTGGCTGCGACAGAATTCGGGCCCGATGCCTTCCTCCCGGTCGACCCCTTCGCCAAGGCCACAATGCTTGCCCGGCACGGGTTGAAGGCTGTCGGCGGATTCGTCCCGGTCGTGCTGCACGTCGACGGGCATGATCCGCTGCCAGGGCTGCGCAAAGAGCTCGACGCCTTCGTGGCGGCCGGCGCGAGCACGATGGTGTTGGCCGCCGCGACCGGGGTCGATGGCTACGACGCGCGGCCCGATCTGGACGACGACGGTTGGCGGCGTCTGCTGACGAATCTTGATCGGCTGGCTGCGGCGACCCTCGAGCGCGGAATCGTTCCGACCCTGCATCCCCACGTCGGCACGATGGTCGAGAAACCGGCCGAGGTCGACCGCATCCTGACCAACTCGCACATCAATCTGACGCTCGACACCGGGCATCTGCTGATCGGCGGGAACGATGTGCTGGCGCTCGCGGCATCGGCACCCGATCGCATCGCGCACACCCATCTCAAGGACGTCCGCGCCGACCTCGCGCGGCAGGTCCAACGCGGCGAACTGACGTACACGCAAGCGGTCTCGGCCGGGATGTACGTACCACTGGGTACCGGCGACGTCGACGTTGCCGGCATTCTCGCAATTCTCGGCGCGGCAGGCTACGTCGGTTGGTACGTCCTGGAGCAGGACACCATTCTGTCGGGGCCGCAGGATGTCGGCGCTGCCTTCGACGACATGGCAGCGTCATTGGCGTTTCTAACCGACGCGCTCGCCCGCTGACGGGACGCGCTCGTCCCCTGATGGCAGGCGCCGATGACGATGGCACGCGCCGGTGATCTTCGCCGACGAGAACGCCGGCGAGCTTCTCACCGCGATGATGCGTACAGAGCAGGCTTTTCGCACAGCGTGACGGGCACCCGGCCAGCGCCGTTCAGCGAGGCGAGCGCCGCGTCGGACACCGTCGCCGCGGCGTAGCCGTCCCAGGCGCTCGGCCCGAATTCGCTGCCGCTGCGCACCGAGTCGATCCATTCCTGGAATTCGACGTCATAGGCACGCAGAAAGCGCTCGCGCCAATCCGTGGGCACTTTTCCTGACACCAGCCCGTTGCGGCGCACAGTGATCGGGCTGAACTCGCCCAGGGCTGCAGTGCCTTCCTCTCCCACCACCTCACCCCGAATGTCGTACCCGTACCGGATGTTGACCGAGATCTCCACGTCCACCAGCGCGCCGGAATCCATCTCGAGCAGCAGCATCAGCGGGTCTTGCAGCTCTCCGCCGAGCCGGCTCCGGCGCGGCGTGAGAACCGTTGCAGCCGTTATCTCCTCGCCGAACATCCAGCGCACCATGTCGATCTCGTGCACGGCGGTGTCGGTGATCGCCATGTCCTTCGTGTAGTGGCCGGGGACGCTGGCATTGCGGTGGGTGCAGTGCATCATCAGCGGCGTACCGATCTCCCCGCTGTCCACCACGGCCTTGAGTGCTCGATAGGGCGCGTCGTACCGGCGCATGTAGCCCACCTGAACGAGCCGGCGGCCGAAGGCGACTTCGGCCTGCACGATGCGACGGCAAGCCGCTTCGCTGGTGGCCAGCGGCTTCTCGCAGAAAACAGCCTTGCCGGCAGCGATGGCGGCGAGCACGTACTCCTCATGGGTCGGCCCCCAGGAGCAGACCACGACGGCGTCGACGGCCGGGTCGGCGATCACATCCTGGCCCGTCCGGTGTGCCGTCGCGCCGGCCAGTCCAGCGGCGACCCGCTGCGCCTCCTGAGCATCCACATCGGTGACAGCGACGACCTGGGAACCGGCCAGAACCGTTGTCAGACGGCGGATATGGTCCTTGCCTATCATGCCGACACCAATGACACCGACTCGAACCGTCATCGCCCAAACCCCCGGATCGTCCGTGCGTTGCAGAAATGGAGAAGATCAGAGGTTCTGCGGAAAGCCGAGGTTGATTCCGCCATGGCTCGGATCCAGCCAACGGGAGGTGATCACCTTGCCGCGGGTGAAGAAATGCATGCCCTCGGTGCCGTGCGCATGGGTATCGCCGAACAGCGACGATTTCCACCCGCCGAACGAGAAATAGCCGACCGGAACCGGTACAGCCACGTTGATCCCGACCATGCCGATCTCGACCTCGTGCTGAAAGCGTCTGGCCGCGCCGCCATCGTTGGTGAAGATGGCGGTGCCATTGCCGTACGGGTTGGCGTTGACGACATCCAGCGCGTCGTCGAAGGTCTCCACCCGCAGCACCGAGAGCACCGGCCCGAAGATCTCGTCGATGTAGATCGACATGTCGGTCCGCACCTTGTCGAACAGCGTCGGGGACAGCCAGAATCCGCCATCGGCTCCATCCACCGGCTTCCCCCGGCCGTCCACCACCAATTCCGCGCCGGCGTCGACGCCCTCCTGGATGTAACCGACGACCTTGTCCAGATGCGCTCCGGTGACCAGCGGTCCCATGTCGCAGCCGCGCTTTCCGTCGCCAACCCGAAGACCGGCCATCCGCTCCGAGATCTTGCCGATCAGTTCGTCCGCGATGGTGTCGACAGCCACCAGTGCGCTGATCGCCATGCACCGTTCGCCGGCGGAACCGAACCCGGCGTTCACCGCGGCGTCCGCGGCCAGGTCTAGGTCGGCGTCCGGCAGCACCACCATGTGATTCTTGGCGCCGCCCAGGGCCTGCACCCGCTTGCCGTTCCGCGTTCCGTTCTCGTAGACATACCGAGCGATCGGCGTGGATCCGACGAACGAGATCGCTTTCACCTTCGGGTGTTCCAGCAGCGCGTCGACCGCCACCTTGTCGCCCTGCAGCACATTGAAGATTCCGTCAGGCAGGCCCGCTTCCTGCCACAGCCGGGCCATCCAGAGCGAGGACGACGGATCCTTCTCGCTCGGCTTGAGCACGACGGCGTTCCCGGCTGCGATCGCCACGGGGAAGAACCACATCGGCACCATCGCCGGGAAGTTGAACGGGGAGATGACGCCGACCACGCCGAGCGGTTGCCGCAGCGAGGACACATCGACCTTCGTGGACACGTTCTCTGCCACGCTGCCCTTGAGCAGATGCGAAAGGCCGCAGGCGAACTCGACGATCTCCTGGCCGCGGGTCACCTCGCCGAGCGCGTCGTCGAGCACCTTGCCGTGTTCCGAGGTGATGATTGCGGCGAGCTCCTGCTTGCGGGCGTTGAGCAGTTCCCGGAAGGCGAACAGCACCTGGGTGCGACGGGCCAGCGAGACGTCGCGCCACGCCGGGAACGCCTGCGCCGCGGCGGCGATCACGGCCTCCGCGTCCTCCTTGGACGCCAGGGCGACCTTCTTGGTGACCTGCCCGGTGGCCGGGTCGTAGACATCCGCGGAGCGGCCGCCGGTGCCGGCTGTCGCCGCGCCGGCGATCCAGTGCCCGACGACTGGCAACTCCTGCGTGGTCGCCGTTGACGTCGCCTCTTGGGTTGCGGTCATGAACGTTCTCCTTCTTCGGAAAATCCCGGCTGGCCGGTCGATGTCGGTGCTGGACACGGGGTGACGTAGGGGCGCTGGGCCCGCTTGTTCTCGACGTAGGAGGTGCGCGCCGCTCTGGTGGTCTCGACGGTCGACACCTCCGCGACCGGCACATCCCACCAGCCATCGCCCGACGGCGACCGCTCGGACGGATCGGTCTCGACGTGCACCATTGCGGCGCAGGTGCCGGCCTTGGCCTTGGCCAACGCTTCCCGCAATTCATTCAGTGTCTTGGCCCGGTACACCGTCACACCCAGGCTCGCCGCGTTGGCGGCCAGATCCACCGGCAGCACGTCCCCGTCGAGCCGGCCCGTCACGGCCGACCGATAGCGGTACCTGGTGCCGAAACGCTGGGAGCCCAAGGATTCCGACAGCGCACCGATGGAGGCGAACCCGTGGTTCTGCAGGAGCACGACGATGATCTTGACACCCTCCTGCACTGCCGTGACGAGCTCGGTCGGCATCATCAGGTACGAACCGTCGCCGACCGTCACGAAGACATCCCGGTCGGGCGCGGCCATCGCCACGCCGATACCGCCCGGAATCTCGTAGCCCATGCAGGAGAACCCGTATTCGACGTGATAGCCCTTACGATTCCTGGTACGCCACATCGCGTGCAGGTCGCCCGGCAACGATCCGGCGGCGCAGACCACCACGTCCCGCGGTCCCATCGCGGCCTCGACCGCACCCAACACCTCGCTCTGGGCCAGCAGACCGGTTCGTGCACCATGGCCGCTGTGGTGGGAGGCAACGACTTTCGCGTCCCAGTCGGCGGCGAGTTCTGCGACCGACTGCTGATACCGCGACGACGTCCGGTAGCCGTCCAGCACCGACTGCAACGCCGGCAGCGCCCGTTTGGCGTCGGCGATCAGCGGCAGGCCGGCGTGTTTGACGGCATCGAGCACCGCCACGTTGATGTTCAGGAACCGCACATCCGGATTCGAGAAGGCCGTCCGGGACGCCGTGGTGAAGTCCGAATACCTGGTACCGATTCCGATGACCAGGTCTGCGGCGGCAGCGATCTCGTTGGCGGCCGGCGTGCCCGTCGCCCCGACCGCTCCGGCGTTCAACGGGTGGTCGTACCGCAGCGAGCCCTTACCGGCCTGCGTCTCCCCGACCGGAATGCCGGTGGCCTCCACGAAGTCCTGCAGTTCGGTATTGGCGTCCGCATAGGTCACTCCGCCGCCGGCCACGATCATCGGGCGCTCGGCGCGGCGGATCATCTCCGCCGCCTGCGCCAGCAACTCCGGCTCCGGCACCGGGCGGGCGATGCGCCAGGTCCGCGCCGCGAACAACTCGACCGGCCAGTCGTGGGCCTGCGTCTGCACGTCCTCCGGCAGGGAGATCGTCGCGGCGCCGGTCTCGGCGGGATCGGTCAGCACCCGCATCGCGCCGAGCAGAGCGGCCGGCAACTGCTCCGGGCGCCAGACCCGGTCGAAGAACTTGGACAGCGGACGGAAGGCGTCGTTGACCGAGACGTCGTAGCCGTAGGGCTGTTCCAGCTCCTGCAGCACGGGCACGGCCACCCTGGTGGCGAAGATGTCGGCCGGCAGCAACAGCACCGGAAGGCGATTCACGGTCGCCAGGGCTGCACCGGTCAGCATGTTGGTCGATCCGGGGCCGACCGAGGCGGTCACCGCGAAGGTCTGCAGCCGGTCCTGCTGCCTGGCGAACCCGGTCGCGATGTGCACCATCGCCTGCTCGTTGCGGCCCTGGTGATAGGGCAACTCGCCCGGCTCGTCCAACTCCGCCTGCAACAGGGCCTGTCCGAGGCCGGCCACATTGCCATGGCCGAAGATTCCGAAACAACCGGCGAAGAACTTGCGGCGCAAACCATCTCGCTCGCAATACTGCCGGCCCAGGAATTTGACCACCGCCTGCCCGACCGTCAGGCGCACCGTGCCGGCCGGACCGCTGATCTCCTCGGTCAAGTTCGTTTTCCTTGTCCCTCACCGAGCGACGGGTAGAACGGGAGCCGTGGATCCATGTCCATGCCCTTCCAGGTATCGCGAATCGCACCGTGATCCGGATCATCGCTGATCAACCACGCACGCTCCGCAGCCGGCCCCGCCATCACGTTCAGGTAGTACATGTCGGCGTTCGGTGCAGCCATGGCCGGTCCGTGCCAGCCATGCGGAATCAGCACCACGTCACCGTCCGACACCTCCTCCAGCACGTTGATCGGCCGCTCCGAAGTCCCGTAGACCCGTTGGTAGCCAAACGTTTTGCCGACCGACCCGCCGACCTTCGAGCCTGCCGGTGGACCGACGCCACTGGCGATCCGGAACCGGTAGTAGTAGATCTCCTCCAGCACCGACTCCGAGGCCGAGGCCTGGTCGTGCTTGTGCGGTGGATAGGACGACCAATTGGCGGCGGGGGTGATCACCTCGCAGGCGATCAGCTTGTCGGTCTCGAAAGCAGCCGGCGTGGCGAAGTTGTTCACCTGCCGACTGCAGGCCCCGGCGCCGCGCAGCTCCACCGGGACGCCGGACGCCGGCCCGTACCGGAACGGCAAGCGCCGCGAGGTCCGGGCGCTGGGCAGCGCGAGAACGGCGCCGTCATCGCTCATCACCCGGACCTCGGAATCGATGGGGAGATAGGCGAAGTCGGTCACCGCGGAGAACACGTCCGGTCTTCCCCGCAGTTCCATGGTCGTGCCGTCCACCCGGACCCGGCAGCCACCGGACAGCGGCAATGCGATCATCTCGTTCTCGCCGGTGTCGAAGGTGACCGGAGTACCGGCGGCGAGCGTCAGCACGCGGAGGCCGGAAAAGGTCCATCCCGCGGATTCCGGCGTCACGACGGAATCGAAGACGCCGTCGTGCGTGGAACCGGCGGGCTCGTACAGGCCCGTCATCGGACCATCGATGCGGCGATGTCGACCGCTCCGGCGACGTCGTCGTCTGCCGGGTAGAGCAAGGTGCGGCCCACTACCAACCCGCGGACCGACGGCAATCGGAGCGCGTTCCGCCAGGTTTCGAAGGTTTCCGCCGGCCTCGTCGAAGGATCACCGCCCAGCAACAGGGTCGGCAGGGTCGTCGAATCCATCACCCGCTCCATTTCCGCCACCACGGGCAGCTTCATCCAGGTGTACGCCGAAGTCCGGCCGAGCGCGCTGGTGATTCCCACCGACTTGAGAACGGCGTCCGGTGTCAAGTCGTTTTACACCCGGCCCTCGCGACGAACGGACCAGAACGGTTCGATCAGCGCCATCAGCTCGAGTTCGGCCAGTTCGTTCACCGCCTGCGCCGCGGCCGTCAGCGTGGAGACCGTTCCGTGGTCGCCCAACGCGATGCGGGTCAACATCTTTCCGCCGTTCAGGCCCATCTCGGCGCAGCCCCGGGCGTCGTATCCGGTGAAGCGATCATCCAGCTCGAACGTGGCGCCCTGCAGGCCGCCGCGGTTCATGGAGCCGATGACCACCTTGCCCTCCAGTGCTCCGAGCAACAGCAGATCTTCCACGATGTCGGCAGAGGCCAACAGGCCGTCGACGCCCGGCCGGCTCAGCGCGACGACCAGCCGGTCCAGCAGGTCTACCCGAGATCCCATGGCCAGCGGGCGATTCCCCACTCCGAAGGCGCCGCGCGCGGGATGATCGGCCGCCACCAGCATCAGCCTGCCGTCACCTCGATTGGTCGAGGACTTCTTTCTGGCCCTGGCAGCCCGGAGAACCGCCCCCGGATCGTCGACCCGGAGGTCGGTGATCTCTGCCAGCCGGTCGCGAATCGGTCGGGAACCCATCGGACCCGAAAGGCCGATCCCGGTCTCAGGCACTGTCGACCTCGCGCAACAGGGTCTCGACCTCGGCCGTGGTCGGCATCGCACTGGAACATTCACGACGGCTCGCCACAATGGCACCGGCGGCGTTGGCGAACCGCAGAATGGTTTCCAGATCCCAGCCGGACAGCAAACCGTGGCAGAGGGCACCACCGAATCCGTCACCGGCGCCGAGCCCGTTCACCACCTTCACCGGCGTCGGAGGCACCTCCACCAGAACGTCCCTGGTCATACCGAGCACCCCGCGGGGGCCGAGCTTGACCACCGCCAGCTCGACCCCAGAATCCAGCAGCGCCTTCGCGGCAAGGACCGGTTCCGTTTCCCCGACGGCGATCTCACACTCCTCCAGGTTCCCCACGGCCACGCTCACCTGGCTCAGCGCCTTCCGTACCTGGGCGCTCGCGTGCGCGGGGCTCTGCCAGAACATCGGTCGGTAATCCAGATCCAGAATTGTCAACGGTGCTCGCCGCCGCGCCTCCCAGGCGGCGAAATGCGCCGCTCGGCTCGGCTCCTCTGACAGGCCGGTCACCGTCGACCAGTAGACGCCGGCATGCGCAATCGCCGGCAGATCCAGCTCAGCGGCTTGGATCTGCAGATCCGGAGCTGTCGGCAGGCGATAGAACAGCAACGGGAAATGATCCGGCGGGTACATCTCGCAGAAGGTGATCGGGGTGAGCAACCCCGGCACCTCGGACACGAACCTGTCGTCCACCCCGAATTCTCGCAACGCCCGGTGCACAAATTTGGCGAAGGCATCGGGCCCGGTCCTGGTGATCACCGCACTGCGGCGGCCATGCCGTGCGGCGGCCACCGCCACGTTGGTCGCGCTGCCCCCGAGGTACTTTCCGAAAGTCTCCACATCCTCGAGGCCGACGTTGTCCTGCAGCGGATACAGGTCGACACCGATGCGACCGATCGTCACCACGTCGAACCGGTTCGGATCGAGCTGCTCGCCCACGTCGCTCCTCCACCACCGCTGCTGGTCGGGCATTGCAAGAACCTCGGTCGGAAGTTTGTCAGCACATCCTGTCATATAACCTCGGCCCAGCCGGGTGCCGCAGATCAGTTCAGAGGAGGGACCCCGATGAACCTGTTCTCAGGGCTTGATCGCTCGAGCCGGGTGCCGCTGTACTTCCAGGTCTCGCAGCAGCTCGAGTCCGCCATCACCTCCGGTCAACTGGGCCCGGGCGCACGTCTGGACAACGAGATCAGCCTTGCCGATCAGTTCGGACTGTCCCGTCCGACCATGAGACGGGCGATTCAGGAGTTGGTCGACAAGGGCCTGCTCGTCCGCAGACGCGGCGTGGGAACCCAGGTGGTGCACGGACAGGTCACCCGGCCGGTGGAGCTGACCAGCCTGTTCGACGACCTGGCCCGAGCCCATCAGATGCCGACCACGAAGCTCCTGCTCAGCGAGATGGTGGCCGCATCGGAGGTCGTCGCGCGGTTCCTGGACGTTCCGGTCGGCACTCGGTTGCTCCGATTGCGGCGGCTACGGTGCGCCGACGGCGAGCCGTTGGCGATCCTGGAAAACTATCTGCCCGAGGATCTCGCCGATCTCGGCACGTCGGATCTGGAAGCCAGGGGGCTGTATCAGTTGATGCGGGCGAAGGGCGTGCACATCCGAGTCGCGAAGCAGCGCATCGGTGCTCGCGCCGGTACCGCCCAGGAGTGTTCGTTGTTGGGCGAACGCAAAGGCAGTCCGCTGCTGACGATGGACCGCGCCACGCACGACGACTCCGGTCGGCCGGTGGAGTGGGGCCACCACGTCTACCGGGCCGGCCGATATTCGTTCGAGGTCACGCTCGTCGACCATTGAGCCGACGCCGCGGCCCGCGACGGTTTTGGTCAGGCTCCGGTAACGAGTAGTCTTCGGGGGTTGCCTCGGCGAGGGTGACGGCGTGTACCTGCAATTACCAAGGGCTGCTGTCACCGTGATCGACGCGGTGGGTCTGTTCTGACGATCCGCTCGTGTCGCTCCGCCGTGCCGCAGCGGCCGCCCGAGAAGTTCTCCAGACCCATTGTTTCGCTAGGAGCATCACGTGTCCGAGGTCCGCCTTTCCGCCGAGTCCCGCAACGAGTTCGGCAAGGGCTTCGCCCGCCGGATTCGCGCCGCCGGAAACATTCCCGCCGTCCTCTACGGGCACGGTACGGATCCCCGGCACCTCACCCTTCCGGCGCGCGAGTTCTCGCATGCCATCAAGGGTGGCTCCAACACCATCCTGACCTTGGCACTGCCCGACGGTGACGAGCTGGCACTGGCCAAGTCCATCGTCCGGCACCCGCTGCGCGACTACTACGAGCACGTCGACCTGATCATCGTCCGGCGCGGCGAGCGGGTGACCGTTGACATCCCCGTCGTCGTGGTCGGCGACGCGCCGGTGGGTTCTCTGGTACTGACCGACGCCAACACCCTCTCGATCGAGGTCGAGGCCCTGCACATCCCGCAGTCGATCGAGGTCTCGCTCGAGGGCCTGTCGGTCGGATCGCAGGTGCTCGCCTCACAGGTTCCCCTTCCGGCCGGCGCGACGTTGGTCAGCGACCCGGACACGCTGGTCGTCGCGGTCTCCGTGGCACCGACCACCGAAGACATGGACGCCGAAGGCGCCGGCGAGGCCGTCTCGCTCGAGGAAGAGGCGGAGCCGGAAGAGATCGTCGAAGACTGATCCTCCCGCTGATCTTCGCCATGGGCGCGTCCGGATTCCGGACGCGCCCATGGCGTCTGCGAAGCGGCCCGCCGGCGAGCCGGCGGCCGTCGGGACCGCGAGCAAGGGAGACGGCAGAAAGGAAACGCCGGTGACCTCGACCGAACACGAAGTGCCCGAGCAGGTATTGATCGTCGGGCTCGGCAACCCCGGCCCCTCCTATTCGGGCAACCGACACAACGTCGGCGCCATGGTCGCCGACCTCCTGGCGGCGCGGATCTCAGCCCGGTACAAATCGCACAAGGCCGGAGCCGACATCGCCGAGGGCAGGCTGGCCGGCGTACGCGCCGTGGTCGCGAAGCCCAGGTCCTACATGAACCTGTCCGGCGGCCCGACCGCCGGGCTGTCCCGGTTCTTCAAGGTCCCCGCCGCCGACATCATCGTGGTGCACGACGAACTCGACCTGCCGGCCTCGGTCGTGCGGGTCAAACAAGGGGGTGGCGAGGGCGGCCACAACGGGTTGAAGTCGATCTCCGCCGCGCTGGCAACGAAGGACTACCTGCGGGTTCGCTGCGGTATCGGCCGGCCACCGGGCCGGATGGATCCGGCCGACTACGTGCTCCGCGACTTCTCGGCAGTCGAGCGCAAGGAGCTTCCGGTGGATCTGGAGAATGCCGCCGACGCGGTCGAGATGCTGATCCGGTACGGCCTGTCGGAAACGCAGAACCGGTTGCACTGACTGCTTTCGCGCAGTCAGCAGCCCCAATGGGAACGGCCAGGCAGCCCGGCTGTGACGAATGTCCGGGGTCGGCTCAGGGGTTTCCCTGGCCCGGATTCGCCCGCGAGCCGCCACACTGGTTCCGACTTCTTCGAACGACCACGACCTCTTCGAACGACACCCGGAAAGCTGAGCGTGACCGACCATGGCCAAGGCGACCGACACCGACGTTCTCGACCCTCCGGAGCCCGGCGCATCGCCCTGGAAAGCACCTGAGCCCGGTCGGCGGATGCCCCGCGGTATCCCGTTCTTCGCAATTATTGCGGTCGCCGTGCTCGCGTTCCTGGCCGGCGGCTTCGGCAGCAGCTACCAGGGGAAGCTCTCCGAGGTCCAGAAGAACGACAATTCGTCGTACCTGCCGGCCAGCGCGGAATCGACCCGGGCCGGGAACATCTCCGCCGAGTTCGACAAGACCCAGTCGCTGCCCGGCTTCGTCGTGTTCCAGCGAACCGGCGGCCTCACCGCGGCGGACAGGACTGCGATCGGCGCCGCCTACGCCGAAGCCCGCAAGTCCCCGGGCGTCGACGCTCAGGCCACCACCGGTCCGGTGTTCTCGTCCGACGGCACCGCGGCTTCGATCTATGTACCGCTCACCGCGAAATCCAACGGCGTCGGAGTGTCCGGCACCAAACTGTCAGCTGCGGAAACCGACCTGTTGGCGAGTGTTCAGAAGTCCGTTCCGGCTGGGCTGCAGGTGTTTCCAGCCGGGCCAGGTGGCTTGCTGGTCGCATTCATCAGTGCCTTCGGCGGACTCGACGGCACCTTGTTACTGGCGGCCGGCGGAATTGTCATCCTCATTCTGCTGCTGGTCTATCGCTCGCCGGTGCTGTGGTTCTTTCCGCTGTTCTCAGCGGTGCTGGCGCTCGGCCTTTCCGCCATGGTGATCTACTTCCTGGCCAAGAACGACGTCCTGACGCTGACCGGTCAGAGCCAGGGCATCCTGTCGGTCCTGGTGCTGGGGGCCGGCACCGACTATGCGCTCCTGTTGATCGCCCGCTATCGAGAGGAGTTGCACAACTACTCCAACCGATTCGACGCGATGATCAAGGCGTGGAAAGAATCCGCGCCGGCGATCTTCGCCTCCGGAATCACCGTGATCATCGGGCTGCTCTGCCTGAGTTTCTCCGAATTGAATTCCAACAAGAGTCTCGGGCCGGTGGCCGCGATCGGAATCGGCTGCACGCTGCTGGTGATGATGACGGTGCTGCCGGTGCTGCTGGCAGTCACCGGGCGCTGGGTGTTCTGGCCGCGCCGCCCGTCCACCTCGACGCCGGCGGCGACGCCTGGAACCACCGGCATCTGGGGTGCGGTGGCACGATTCATCGGAACTCACCATCGACGCGCATGGATCGGGGCGACGGTTCTCCTGCTGCTGTGCCTGATCGGCATCGGATCCCTCAAGACCAACGGCCTGTCCGTCGCGCAGGGGTTCACGAACAAGCCCGATGCCGTCGTGGGACAACAGATCTATGACGAGAAGTTCGACCGGGGGGTCGGAGCTCCGGCTGTCGTGGCGACCAACGCGGCAGCGGTCGACAAGGTGATCGCCGTAGTCGCCGCCGTTCCCGGCGTGGCCACGAAGCCGGGCTCAGTCTGCGTTCCGCTCGACTTCGCCAAGGTTGCCGCGCTGCGCGCCGCCGGCCCCGCGACAGCACGACCCGCGGTTCAGGGGTGCCCGCCCGCCGGGCTGCGCGTTGTCCCCATCAACGGCAAGACGGTGGTCTCGGCCATCCTCACCGACTCCTACGACTCCCCTGCCGCCTACGACACCATCGCGCGGTTGCGCACCGCCGTCCATGCGATTCCCGGCGCAGACGCGCTGGTCGGCGGGCAGTCCGCCGCCACGCTGGACGTGCGCGACGCCTCGGTCCACGACCGCAACCTGATCCTGCCGATCGTGCTGGTGGTCATCTTCCTGGTGCTCTCGCTCCTACTGCGGGCGCTGTTGGCACCGCTGCTGCTCATCGCGACCGTGGTGCTCTCCTTCGCCGCCACCCTCGGCGTGTGCGGCTGGATCTTCACCCACGTCTTCGGCTTCGCCGGAGCCGATCAATCGTTCCCGCTGTTCGCCTTCGTCTTTCTGGTCGCCCTCGGCATCGACTACAACATCTTCCTGATGACCAGGGTGCGCGAGGAAACGCTGAAATTCGGTACTCGGGAAGGGGTGCTGCGTGGGCTCTCGGTGACCGGGGGTGTGATCACCTCGGCTGGCGTCGTGCTGGCGGCCACCTTCGCGGTGCTGGGGGTGTTACCGCTGGTGTTCCTGGCCGAGCTCGGCTTCGCGGTGGCCTTCGGCGTTCTGCTCGACACGCTGATCGTCCGGACCATCCTGGTACCGGCCCTCGCGCACGACCTCGGCCGGAAGATCTGGTGGCCCTCGAAGCTGGCCAAGGCGGCGCAGTAGCGCCGACCCGCCAGGAGCCGAGCCGGAACCGCTGCGCTCACACCGACTCGGCCAGCAGCGCCGCGGCCGCGCTGCGCTGCAACTTGCCGGAGGGCGTCTTGGGCAGGGAGCCGACGGGCAGCACGGTCACCAGCGCCGGCCGAACTCCGATGGCTGCTGTCACCGCCGACCGGATCTGCCCGGCGATTCTGGCCACGGCATCCGCGTCGGCGGCCTGCCGGGACTCCACCGCCACCGCGAACGATTCCCGGCGGCCCTCCGCTGTCCACCGCACCGCGACGGCGTTGCCGGCCCGAACACCTTCAACCTGCTCGGCGATCCGCTCGATGTCGGTGGGATAGATGTTGCGGCCACCCATGATGATGACGTCCTTGACCCGACCGCAGACGACCACCTCGCCGTCGACCACATAGCCCAGGTCGCCGGTGTCCAGCCAGCCATCTTTTCCGCGGGTCGGCTTCGGCCCGTCCACCGTCAGGTAGAGCTCGGTGATCGACTCGCCCCGCAGCGCCAGCACACCGACCTCCCGATCGCCCAGCTGCGTCCCGTCGTCGGCCATCGCCACCACCTCGATCCCCGGTAGCGGCGGCCCCAGCACCGGAAAAGACTTGGACCGGCCCGAACCGTCGGCCACCGGCTCCGCGCGACGACGATTTTCCACCGCGTCGGCGTCGATGGTGTCCACCCGCATCGGCGTGCCCCAGGGGTGGAACGACACCCCGAGGGTGGCCTCGGCCATCCCGTAGGCGCATACCACCGCGGTCGGCGGCAGACCGAGCGGCGCACCGGCTTCCAGAAAACCGCGGGCCGCCTGCACGTCGATCGGCTCCGCGCCGTTGAGCGCGAACCGAAGGGTGGAGAGGTCGAGGCCGGTCGCCCGGCGCAACACCCGGGCGGTCAGCGCATACGCGAAATTGGGTGCCGCGGTGACGGTGCCACGATGTCTGCTGATCAGCTCCGGCCACAGCAGCGGCTCGGCCAGGAAGTCGCCCGGAGTGACGGTGACCAACTCGATTCCGCGGCACATCGGCAACGTCAGGAAGCCGACCATGCCCATGTCGTGGAACAGCGGTAGCCAGGACACCATCACGTCATCGCTCGCTCGCAGCCTGGCCGCCTGACACATCGCCTCGATGTTCGCCCACAAATTTCCGTGTGTGATCCGCACCGCCTTCGGTGTCGCGGTGGAACCCGAGGTGAGCTGCAGCAGGGCCGGATCAGAGGGTCCGACCTCCACCGAGGGTGCCCGGCCGGCGCTTCCGTTCGACAGCTCGTCGATGGTCACCACGCCGATTCCGGTGCCGCCGAGCAGTCCGGCCAGTTGGGCGAACGGCTCGCCGATGATGACCAGTCGGGCGCCGATGACCTGCAACGTCCGCAGCGTCTCCGCGGCGTACAGATCGAGCCGGGTGCGCGCGGTCGGTTGGTGCAACATCGTCACCGAGCCGCCGGCCAGCCAGACCGCCTGGGCGGCCGGGGCCACCTCTGCCGGAGTGCCAGCCAGCACGGCGACCGACTGGCCACGCCGGAGTCGGCGTTCGGCGAGGACCGCGGCGCCGGCCAGGGCGCGCCGATGGATTTCCGACCAGCTGGTCCGGACGGCCGCGCGCGGTTCCCCGGTGGTCATCCCGGCGTTCCCCTGCGCAGCAGTGCGCAATGCATCGACGAAGGCGCTCATCCGCTCACGATCTCACAGCGCCCTGCTGGCAGGCCGATCGTGGGACCGGGTGGCGGGACGACGACCGCGCTCCGCCGTGGTCTACCGTCGTGCAAGTCCTCGGTTCAGCAGGAATCGGAAGGAAACAGCAATGGCCGATACCGGGTGGGCCGGTTCGATCGTCGTGCTGGGGTCGATCAACATGGACCTCGTCACCACCACCAGTCGACTGCCGAAACCGGGAGAGACGCTGCTGGGCAACACGTTCAGCACGGTTCCCGGCGGAAAGGGCGCCAATCAGGCCATTGCCGCGGCGAAAGCCGGCGGTCAGGTCCGATTCGCCGGCGCGGTCGGCGACGACGATTTCGGCGACCGACTGCGAGCTGCGCTGGTGGAAGGCGGAGTCTCGGTGGATCTGCTGCGGAAGATCCGAGGGCCGAGCGGAATCGCCTCCATCACCGTTGACGACACCGCCGAGAACACCATCGTCGTCGTCGCGGGCGCCAACGGCTCGATCACCGAACTTCTTCCGGGCGAACAGGATGCGGTACGCCGCAGCGCAATGTTGGTGTGCCAGCTGGAGATCCCTCTCGACGCGGTGATCAGCGCCGTCGGAATCGCTGCCGCAGCAGGAGTTCCGGTGATGCTCAACCCTTCGCCCGCTCGCGACCTACCCTCCGCGCTGCTCGACGGCGTCAGCGTGCTGGTGCTGAACGAGGGTGAGGCGACCGCCATCGGGCGGGATTGCCTGGCCCAGGTCGCGCACGTGGTGACGACCCTCGGCGCCGCCGGAGCCCACTATCGCGGGCCGCAGGAGAACTTCTCGGTTTCCGCGCCCACGGTGGCGGCCGTGGACACCACCGGTGCGGGAGATGCCTTCACCGGCGCCCTCGCCGTCGCCTGGAACGATGGGAACGACCCACGCGCGGCGCTGGAGTACGCCTGCGCCGCTGGTGGCCTGGCCACCACCCGTGCGGGCGCAAGCACCTCTTCGCCGACCGCCGCCGAGATCGACGAGTTGGTGGCGGCCACCTACCGGTGACCGCACCCGTCCTCCTGGTGACCGCACTCGTCGGGTGCTGTCGGTACTTCCCCGGCTTCGGCAGTGGAATTCCGGCGCCGTTCGCCGCCCGGTCGACGTTCGGCCATTCGAGGGAAAAACACCGCTAATTGTCCGCCACCGACCGCTGGGGCTACCGATAACCAAGATCAAGTTCTAGCCTTGCGCCCACCACCGGCCGTACCGCTCAACCGCAAGGAGCTCCGCCAATGACGCCACCGGGCTCAACTCCCCTGTCCGCCCGCTCCGAAGGCGCACCGGAGTCCGTCGGAAAGGGTTCCAACGCGTTGATCTGGCGGTGGTGGAATCTGCTGCTGGTACTGCCGTTGCTGATGTTGCTCACACCGTGGTTCAACAAGGACCGTCCGCGTCTTTTCGGCCTGCCCTTCTTCTACTGGTACCAGATGGCTTTCGTCTTCGTCGGGGTGACCTGCGTCGCGATCGTCTATGCCGCCACCAGAACACCCTCCGATCGGCGGCTACCACCGCCGGTACCGGTCAGCGCCGACGACGACGGCATCACCACCGAAGGACGAGATCGATGACCGGCCACTGGACGGAGTTCGTCGTCTTCGCGGTGCTCTTCTTCGGCGTCGCGGTGATGGGGTTCCTGGCGAGCCGTTGGAAGGCCGGCGACACCATGGACCACCTGGACGAATGGGGGCTCGGCGGCCGTAAGTTCGGCGGCTGGGTCACCTGGTTCCTGGTCGGCGGCGACCTCTACACCGCCTACACGTTCGTCGCGGTTCCCGCATTGGTTTTCGGCGCCGGTGCTCTCGGGTTCTACGCCTTGCCCTACACGGTGGTGCTCTATCCGATCGTGTTCCTGCCGGTACTGCGGTTGTGGTCCGTCTCCCGCGCGAAAGGTTATGTGACACCAGCTGATTTCGTTCGTGGGCGCTACAGCTCACCGACGTTGGCGCTGCTGATCGCGATCACCGGCATCGTCGCCACCATGCCTTACATCGCCCTGCAGCTCGTCGGCCTGGAGTCGGTGCTGCGCACCATGGGGATCAACGGTCACGGGTTCATCGGGCACCTGCCGTTGTTCATCGCATTCCTGGTGCTGGCGCTGTACACCTTCCAGTCCGGACTGCGCGCTCCCGCGCTCATCGCGTTCGTCAAGGACGGGCTGATCTACCTGGTCATCATCGTCGCGGTGATCTACCTGCCCTCCAAACTCGGCGGGTGGGGTTCCATCTTCGACCACGCGCAGGCCAAGTTCACCGCGACTCCGAGCAAGACGGACGGAACGCTGCTGGGCAAGAACAACCAGTTGCAGTACGCGACGCTGGCGCTCGGCTCGGCCCTTGCGCTGTTTTTGTATCCGCACTCGGCGACCGGAATCCTTGCCTCCCGCGGGCGCAACGTCATCAAGAAGAACATGATCGCGCTGCCGGCCTACTCGTTCCTGCTGGGGCTGCTGGCCATGCTCGGGTATGTGGCCATCGCCGCGGGCACCAAACCGGTGTTCAACAACGCCACCGGAAAGCCGGACACCAACACGATCGTGCCCGCGTTGTTCGACGGTCAGTTCTCCGGCTGGTTCGCCGGTATCGCCTTCGCTGCCATCGGTATCGGCGCCCTGGTGCCCGCCGCGATCATGTCGATCGCCGCCGCCAACCTGTGGACCAGGAATATCTACAAGGAATACATCCACAAGGATGCGACCGCGAAACAGGAGGCCAAGCAAGCGAAGTGGGCCTCGCTGGTGGTCAAGTTCGGCGCCGTGGCCTTCATTCTGTTCGTCGACCCGCAGTTCTCGATCGACCTGCAGTTGATCGGCGGTGTGATCATCCTGCAGACCCTGCCGGCGGTCGCCATCGCGCTGTACACCCGCTGGCAGCATTCGACCGCCCTGATCGCCGGTTGGGCGGTGGGTATGGCGTGGGGTCTCTACCTGCTGTACACCATCGGAAATCCGGTCACCGGGAAGCAGCATTTCGCCGGGTCCGCACTGCCGTTGGGCAACCTGTCCATCTTCGGCTGGCATCCCTTCGCCGGGTCCCTCACCCAGATCTACGTCGGCATCGTGGCGCTGGTCGCGAACCTTCTCGTCGTCCTGGTGGTCACCGTGGTGTTGCGGGCGATGAAGGTCCGCGACGGCGCCGACCAGACCTCCGGCGCCGACTACCACGTCGACGAAGGCCACGCCGGACTCCGCGAAGTGGCCGCCGAGGCCATGCCGGGTGAGGTCGCCGGTGCTGCTGCTCCCAGGACTTCCCACCGCGGGTAACAAGAGGGCACGATGAGAACGTGACGTACAGCGCTGTACACGATCTGTTCATCGACGAAAGCGAAATCCGGGTCTACTCCAACGGGACCGGCACGCCGGTGCTGATGCTGCACGACCTCGGATCGTCGGCCGCCACCTTCGAGCACCTGACGACGCCGTTGGTGCGGGCCGATCGGGAACTGGTGGCGGTCGACCTGCCCGGCTGCGGTCGCAGTGACCCGGTGCCGGGTGGCGACGATCTACGGGGCTACGTCGAGCATCTCGCCTTGATGTTCCCGAGCCTTGGCAGCGATCCGATCGACGTGCTGGGTCACGGCTTCGGCGGTTACCTCGCCGCAGCCCTCGCCGCTTCGCACCCCGGCATGGTGCGCCGGCTGGTCCTGTGCGAACCGGCTGCACCTCCCCGGTCCGGGCCGCCGGCCAACGGCCGCATGTCGGCCTCCATGGCGCTCTCGGGTGCGGTCACGACACTGCGCCGGGGCAAGCTCAAGCAGAACCTCGGCGGGTTCTCGCGGGCCAGATCGATCCTGGACCAGCTGGCAAAGGCGGACCCGCAATGGTGGCATTCCCTTTCGACCATCACCGCGCCCACCCTGGTGTTGGGCAGCAGCGCCGCCGAACTCGGCGAGCGGGCCCTGCTGGATCTACTCGCCGCCCAGATCCCCGACGCCGTCCGAGCAACGATCGCCGGGCCTCGTAAGCCGCACGCCAGCACTCCGGTCGAGTTCTCCCGAGAACTTCTGCAGTTCCTCGCCGGCTGACGGCCCGCGGGCGCCGCCGCTCAGCCCTGCTCCAACGCCTCGGCCGCCGACATCCAGCTGACCTCCGCCGCGTCGCGCTCGGTCTGCAAGGAGTGCAGGGTGGCGTTCAGTTCACCGGCGGCGGAGTAGTCGGAACCCACCGTCGTCAACTTGGCCTGCACGTCCTTCTGCTTGCGCTGCAACGATTCCAGCTTCTTCTCCCAGCGCTGCAGTTCTTTCCGGAGCCTTCGCACCGTGCCCGCGTCCAATCCGGCGGCCGCGGCCGCCGTGGCTGCTGCCGCTCCGGACACCGATCCATTTTCGACGGCGGCGCGTCGACGGAGGTACTCCGGAATTCCGCCGGGCAGGTGGGTCACCTTCCCGTTTCCCAGCAACGCCACCACGTCATCGGTGACCCGCTCGATCAGGTAACGATCATGGCTCACCACGATCAGCGTGCCCGGCCAGGAATCCAGCAGGTCCTCGAGGGCCGCCAACGTATCGGTATCCAGGTCGTTGGTGGGTTCGTCGAGGATCAGGACGTTCGGCTCTGCCATCAGGATTCGCAACAACTGCAGCCGCCGCCGTTCACCACCGGAGAGCTGCGCAACCCTGGTCCACTGCAGCTCGTTGGTGAAGCCGAACCGCTCCGCCAGCTGGCCGGCCGAGATGTCCTTGCCGCCGAGATTGACGGTGCCGGCGATCTCGGTCACGGCCTCCAGCAACCGCAGGTTGGCAGGCAGTTCGACGACGTCTTGCGAGAGATACCCGACGCTGACGGTCTTGCCCTTCTTGACCGTTCCGGCTGACACCGGACGTTCACCGACCATCACCCGCAGCAGCGTGGATTTGCCCGAGCCGTTGATGCCCACCAGTCCGATTCGGTCACCGGGACCGATGCGCCAGGTGACGTCGTCCAACAGCACCCGCTCGCCACCCTCGGTCGGCACGGTGGCTGTCACGTCCTCCAGATCGAGCACGTCCTTGCCCAGCCGCTTGCGGGCGAAACTGTGCAGCTCCACGGTGTTTCGCGGCTCGGGCACATCGGCGATCAACGCCTCGGCCGCCTCTATCCGGTACCGCGGCTTCGACGTCCGGGCGGGCGCGCCGCGCCGCAACCAGGCAAGCTCCTTGCGGGCCAGGTTCTTTCTGGTTTCCTCGGCCGCCCGGTCAAGACGAAACCGCTCCGCACGGGCGAAAACCCAGTCCGAGTAACCACCTTCGCGAATCTGGACGCCGCCGTCGACGACCTCCCAGGTCGTGGTGGCCACCGCGTCCAGAAACCAGCGATCGTGGGTCACGGCGACCAGCGCCGATCGACGGCCCAGCAGATGGGAGGCGAGCCACGCGACGCCCTCGATGTCGAGATGGTTGGTCGGCTCGTCCAGCACCAGCAGGTCGGCATCGGTGACCAGTGCCGCCGCCAACGCCACCCGACGACGCTCACCGCCGGACAGGTTGTCCACCAACGTCTCGAGGCCGATACCGGCCAGACCCAACCCGTCCAGGATTTCCCGGACCGACGAGTCGGACGCCCAGGCATGGTCACCCTCACCGAAGGTGTGCAGCACCACGTCGCGGACGCTGGCGCCCGGCTGCAACTTGTCGGACTGCGTCACCACCTCCATCGTGATGCCGCGGAGCGCAGACATCCGTCCCGAGTCGGGTGCGGCCAGACCGGCGAGGATGGTCAGCAGGGTCGTCTTGCCGGACCCGTTGAGACCGAGTACGCCGATCCGGTCGCCGGTCTGCACGCCAAGGGAGACGTCGGACAGCACAGCGCGGACGCCGTGGACGACTGTGACGGACTCGAGATTGACAAGGTTGGCCATCGGGACTTCTCCTAGCGGAATTCGGCAGATCGATCGGGATTGCGACAGCATCGAAAGCGGGAAACGATGTCAGCCGACCACTTTCGCCCCTGGTGCCGGACCCGAAGCGATGCGAACCGCCCGGCAGGTCCCGGACCCGGCAAGTTCGGCCGCCACGTCGGCAGCGGCAGGAGCATCTGCACACAGCAGTGCGACAGTCGGTCCCGACCCGGACACCACGCCGCCGAGGGCGCCGGCGGAAACTCCCGCTCGCAGGGTTCGCCGTAACTCCGGGCGGAGCGAAATGGCGGCGGCCTGCAGGTCGTTGGCCAGGGCTGCAGCCACCTGGACCGGGTTACCGGAGGTGAGCGCCGTCAACATCGCCTGGACATCCTCGACCCGCGGCGGTGATCCAGCCGCACGCAGCCGGTCCAGTTCGGCGAAGACGGCCGGTGTGGACAACCCTACGTCGGACAGGGCCAGGACCCAGTGCAACGGCGTTCTGGCCAGCACCGGCGAGAGTCGATCCCCGCGTCCGGTTCCCAGCGCGGTGCCGCCCGCCAGGGCGAACGGCACATCGGACCCGAGCTCCGCGCCGATCTCGGACAATTGATCGCGGGTGAGTTCCAGCCCCCACAGCGCTGCGCAGCCGACGAGCGCACCGGCGGCATCGGCGCTGCCCCCGGCCATGCCGCCGGCCACCGGAATGTGTTTGGACACCTCGATGGCGACCGGGCCGCCTGCGTTGGCCCGCCTGGCCAGCAATCGGGCGGCGGAGCCGGCGAGATTCTTCGCTCCAGTCGGAACACCAAGAGCCCCAGTTGTTTTCACGCTGTGGCGCGGTGCGCTGCTGATGGTCAATTCGTCAACGAGATCGACCGCGTGGAAGACGGTGAGCAAATCGTGGTAGCCGTCCGCTCGCAGGTCCCCGACGGAAAGATACAGATTGAGCTTCCCCGGAACGCGAACGCGCGTCGACGCTGTGGATCCCGGCACGGACCGCAGTCGGTTCACGCGAGAACCTGGGCATCGGCTGTCAGCCTGGCGTGGGCGATCCGGACGAAGGCGTCGATGTCGAGCATCTCACCGCGGAGCCCGGGGTCGACATCGGCCGCCCGAAGCAGCTGCTCCGCCCGCACCGGCGAACCCGCCCAACCGGACAGCGCCGCCCGCAACGTCTTCCGGCGTTGCGCGAAGGCTGCATCGATCACCGCGAAGACCGACCGGCGGTCGCCCGTTCGCGGGACGGGGTGCCGATCGAACCCGACCAGGGCGGAGTCGACCCCCGGCACGGGCCAGAAGACCGAACGCCCGATCGCCCCGGCCCGCTTGGCCGTTCCGTACCACGCGGTCTTCACGCTCGGAGAGCCGTAGGTGCGCGATCCCGGCGGCGCGACGAGCCGGTCGGCCACCTCGGCCTGCACCATCACGACCACCCGGCGCAAGGAGGGAAGCTCGGCCAGCAGATGCAACAGCACCGGTACTGCGACGTTGTAGGGCAGGTTCGCAACGAGAGCCGTTGGTGCGCCGGGAATGTCGCTCCCGCGGATGGCGAGCGCATCGGCTGTGATGACGGTGAGGTCGCCGGCTCGCGACAGCGCATGCCTGGCGACCGTTCCAGGCAGCAGGTCGGCGAGCCTGGAGTCGATCTCCACGGCTGTCACCGTGGCCGACACCTCCAGCAACGCGAGAGTCAGGGAACCCAGTCCTGGCCCGATCTCCAGGACGTGTCCGGACGGGTCGAGTTTCGACACAGCAGCGATGCGGCGCGCGGTGTTCGCGTCATGCACGAAGTTCTGGCCGAGGCTCTTGGTCGGGCGGAGATCCAGTTCCGCCGCCAACCGGCGAACTTCGGTAGCGCCCAGGAGCGTGACGCCTTCGGTGCCGGCTGGAACGGTCACATCCTGCCGAGCGGCATGGTCGGCCTCGAGGTCTGGGTCATGCGCAGCGGCGCGGTCGGCCTCGAGACCTGGATCTTGCGCAGCGGCGTGATCGGCCTCGCGATCTGGATCCTGCGCAGCGGCGTGATCGGCCTCGCGATCTGGATCCTGCGCAGCGGTGTGGCCGGCCTCGAGCCCCGGATCCGGCTGGGCTGCCGAACCCGGGCGATCCGCAGCTCCGCCAGCCGCAGGTTCCTCGTCATTCACACCGACCATCCTCACACGGCCGCCGCCACTGCCCCACCGCGCGCGCGTTCGACCCGGCTCACCGGTGAACCACTGGGCCTCCGCTCGGCATCTCCGGCTCTGGCATCTCGGCTCTGGCTACTCCGGCCGAGCGCTCGGCCGCACTCGGGTCGGTCGATCAGTGAGCGGCGTCTCGACAGGCCCACGGTTCCAGGCCCCGCGACTGGTACAGCAGCTTGGCGCGCATGAGCTGTTCCTCGGGCGGCGCGTCCATCGGATTACCCGAGCCGCCGACCGTCGCCCAGGTGGGCAGGTCGAACTGGAACAGTCCATAGGTCGGCAGGCCCGCCGACGGATTGGCATTGACCGCCTTCGGGTTGTGCGTCGATTCACAGAATGCGAGGCCATCCCAGTTCACCCCGAAACTCCTGTCGTTGGTGAACACCTCGCTTCCGACGTAGGTCAGACCGCTCTTGGTACCGACGTGCGTGATCGTTCCGGCCGGCGCCACCACGGTGTGACGGCTGCGTTCGGCTCTTGCCGTCCGCTTGCCGTTCACCGTGGTGACCTGGTAGGTCACGACCAGCTCGCCGAAGTGGCCCTGCGAAACGACTTTCGACGTGCCTTTCGCCATCGCCGGGTCGTCGACCATCGTGGCCGGCGGCTGTATCAGCGGAACGGTCTCGGACGAACTGCTGACCGCTACCCGGTCGACGGCGACCAGCAGGCCGTCGATCAACGGTGTGGCCTGCGCCGGCGACACCGTATCCAGCTTTCCGAGCACCAACCCCCGCTCGACGAGCAGTTGACCGACGCTTTTCGCCGTGGTGGTCACGGCGACGAGCGAGTTTCCGGCGACTGACACCCTGACCCGATGCGTCGTCGCGGCGGTGACGACCACGCCACCGAGCGGAATCGGTCGCGACCGGTTCGCCGCCACGGCCAGGGTCGAACTTTGCGCACCGAGCCCAGCCAACGCCTGGCCCAGCGTTCGGGCGGTGGTCCATACCTGACGCGGCCGACCGTCGACGGTCAGGGTCAGCAGACGTCCCCGGTCCAGAACGATCTTGCTGCCGTCGGAGATGGCGGCGTCCGCACCTGGCCTGAGCGCGTCATGACCGGACGCGCTGATCCCCGCTGCGGCCAGCGCGGCAGCCACCGAATCGCCGCTGGTGCTGACCTGACGCGGCTCGCCGTCGACCACGATGGACACGGTCTTGATGGGCGAGCCGGCCGCCGAACTGGCAGTGACTGCTGCGCCGACGGGAGATTCGGCCGCGCCGGTGGCGGAGCCGGCCGCGCCGGTGGTACCGGCGGCAGTAGGCGTGGAAACCGATGTGATGGGCGGTTCGGACCGCGCCGCAGCGATACCGCCGATGGTTCCGCCACCAAGCGTCAGTACGCACAGCGTGGCTGCCGCGCCCACCAGAACCGGCTTGCGCAACCGACCGCGAAGCGGGCGAACCTGGGCAGGCAGCGGCGTTCCGTCCTGAACATCAAAAATCTCGTCCGCCAATGCTCCAGCCGCCCCCGGGGCGACAGGCCCGGCCATGTCCGAAGGGGTCGACGCCGATCGAGGTTCGCCCGCCTGGCGAGCACCAGCCTGCAGCTCGTCGCGCCGGCGCTCAGTGGACCACGCTTCGTCGGTCGGTATGTCGCCGGCCGGCGTCCCTTCGGTGGGCGACCCGTCCGTTGGCGTTCCGGCGCTGGGCTTGTCGGTCGGCGTCCCGTCGCTGGGTTTGTCGGTTGGCGTCCCGTCGCTGGGTTTGTCGGTTGGCGTCTCGTCAGCCGGCGTCTCGTCAGGGCTGGCGTGCCGTGACTTCGAGGACACCAGATCGTCCAACCGGCCGATCACGGTGTCCATCCTGGAGGCCGAGATCCGCTGGATCGGCGCCGTCTGTGCGGCAGCGGCGGCGGCATCTGAGGCCACATCACCGGCACCATCGGTGGCCGCATGCCGCGGCGCACGGGCGACCAGGGAGGCGTAGTACGGATTGGTCACCGGCGGTGAGGTGTCGGTCGGCTTGGCCAGTCCTCGAATCCAGGACTCGTCCGTCGCTTGCGGCTCATCGTCAACCGCGTGATGCTTGCTCAAGTCACATCCCAGATTTCGTCGCTACGTTCGAGCACACTGAACGTACAATTTGCGGACCGTTCCGACGCATTCGTGCACGCATCCGAATTCATTTCATCGGTGGCGGCACATCCGACAATAAGTCCAAGGTTTGTCGTCCCTGCGGTATCACAGAACAATAACGGCAATCATCCTGATGCGCAACAGCAACGTGGGACAGGGAGGGCTGCTCGCTTTCCTGGAAGTTTCGAATGAGGGACTGCGGCCAATATTCGCGAAAGCCTCGAATGCGACATCCACCGGGTCAGCGGCCGCTCAGCCGTTGACTGGTCGAACTGCGCGCGTCATTGGTTGCAACGCCTTTCAGCAACGAAGACCGACACCGCGCCTGCCCGGTCAGCCGGCCGCGTATCCGCAAGCCCACGGCCCCAGACCGCGAGCGGCGTAGACCTTCTCTGCAATAGCGATCTGCTGACTTTTGCTGGCATGATCCGCACGATCGGCGTAGGCGCCGCCGCCGGCCCCCAGCCAAGTTGTGTAATCGAACTGCAACCCACCGTAATAACCATTGCCGGTATTGATGGACCAGTTGTTGGTCGACTCACAATGCGCAATCGCATCCCAATTGACGCTCCAGTGGCTGGAATCGTCGTAATAGCCGGCGCCCCCAGCGGCCGGCGCTGACTTCGGCGCGGAACTGCTGGTCGGCGTGTCCGAAGCACTGGACGTCCGGCTGCGACTGGGCACGCGGGTCGAGGTCGTCGGAGCGGCCGCGGTCGTCTGCTGGGTGGGCGTCGGGGCGGAGGTCGTTCCGGTGCTGGTTGCCGTGCTCGTTCCGATGATGCTCGGTGCGCTCGTCTGGACGACGGTCGGTGTGCTCGTGTGCACGACAACGGGCGCCACGTAGGTACCGACATGGTTGATGGTGGCCACCGCAGGCTTGACCGTCCTACGACCGAGTTCCACCGGTGCACCCGGCTTACCGTTGACGATCTTCATCCGGTAGGTAACCTGGATTGCGCCGGCCTGACCCTGCTGGGCCACCGATGACGTTCCCTGGTCCATCGAGGCGTCCTGCACCGATTGGTCGGCTGGTTGAACCACCACCTGCGTCTTGGTGACGAGCCGGTATCCGACCCTGGTGATGGTGATACGAAGTCCCTGGCGAAGCATGGTGCCGACCGACGGTGTGACGACGTCGTCCTTGCCCACCTTGATGTTCTGGGCCTTCAGCAGATCACCGACGGTCTTGAGATCGGAGACCTTCTGCGCCGCCTTGCCCGAGCCGTCCGCGACTACGACCGTGGGCAACGTGCGGACCGTGACGACAGTGCCGTCGGTGAGCATGGAGCTCAGCGCCGGTGATACCCGATCGTTGCGGCCGAGGATGACGCCCTGCTGCTGCAGCAGGTCTCCGACGGTGCGTGCCGGTGACGTGACCCTGGTGATCTTCCCCTGCGACCCCGACACCGACACGGTATGCAGGGAAGCTGCGGTGACCTGCAGCCCGTCCAGTGGGATGGCGCGGGAACGATCGGCGGACAGCTGGAAGTCCTCGGCCCTTCGGCCGATCTCGGTCAGCGCATCGTCCACCGTGCGCGCGGTCGTCCAGATGGTCTGTTGTTTGCCGTCGATGCGCACGGTGAATTCACGTCCGCGATTCAGAGCGATCCGAGAGCCGTCCGAGATTCCCGTTGCGCCTGCCGGCGCCAGCGTGTCGTGCGAGTCGACGCGCAGTCCGGCGGCGGCCAGCGCCCCGTCAACCGAGCCTGCCAAAGTCGTGACCTGCTGGGTCCGGCCATCGACAGAAATGGTGACGGTCTTGGTCAGGGCTGCGACCGTGCCACCACCCACGGTGAGTGCGCAGACGAGCGCGACCGCGCCGACCAGGGCCGGTTTGCGGAAGCGGTGCGTTCTGGAGGTCGTAGCGGCCGCCGGGACAACGGCAGTAACTGGCGCTTCGACAGCCGGGACAGGTGAGACCGACGTCGTCGAATCGACAGTCGGAAGAGCCTGGTCGTGTTCATCGACCGCGGCCTGATCGTGAACGGCCTGCGACGACTCCTGGTGTGAGTCGAACGCTTCGTTGCTGGAAGCCAAGTCACCGTCCGTCCCTTGTGCCATTCGGGCAGGGGCGCGGGTGCATCGTCGTTCCGGCGATCAAGGCCGACGCAGGTGCCGGCAGAATGCGGACAGACGAAGGGCAGGCGTTGGCTGCGGATCCCAGTCCCACGAACAGCAGATCTGAGACCCACCAACAGCACCTGCCCCTGTTGCACCCGGAACTTCCCCATCCCGGCTGTTGTCACGGGACAGTAACGGTCGGAACACAGGTGGGGCAACCTCCAAGGACCGCGCAGGACGGCCACCGGTTGCGTTGCTCGCCGGAAGGCATCAGATCGAGCCGGTATTTCACCCGTCTGCCGAGAGTTCGGCACTACACCGGACGGTCTGTGACGATCCCGTACATGCGAGTTGTGGTGCGATTCATTTCCTGGCTGAGCGACTCGAGATTCTCGTCACGAACTCCGGCCAGCGCTCGAAGGGTGTACGGCAACGCGAACGGTTCGTTGCGTTTTCCCCGATGGGGATGCGGAGTGAGAAAGGGCGCGTCGGTTTCCACCAGGAGCAGATCGGCGGGCGCCACCACCGCGGCGGCAGCGAGTTCGGCGGCATTGCGGAAACTCACCGGGCCGGCGAACGACATCACGTATCCGGCCTCTGCGCACCGCTTGGCCATGGCCGCGTCCCCGGAGAAGCAGTGGAAGATCACTCGATCCGGGGCGCCCTCCGCCTCGAGCACGTCGAAGACGGCTTGGTGGGCGTTGCGGTCGTGGATCATCAGGGCCTTGCCCGTCCGCTTGGCGAGATCGATGTGCCAGGCGAACGCCTCGGCCTGAGCGCGATGCGGAGCCGCCTCCCAGTAGTGATCGAGGCCGGTCTCGCCGATGGCCACCACCCGCGGGTCCACCGCCAATTGCTCGAGTTCGGCCTTGACGTTCTCGTCCAGCTGATCGGCTCGGGTCGGATGCAGAGCCACGGCTGCGTAGAGATCGGGATGCCAACCGGCAGCGCGCACCGCCCACCGCGCCGACTCGAGGTCGTCGGCGACCGTGACCACCTTCGTCACCCCCACCGCGCGCGCCCTGGCCATCGCCGCCGACACGTCTTCGGTCGTCCGGCAACCGCAGGCATCCAGATGGGTGTGGGCGTCGGCCACCGGTACCGACAGCGGTAGCGGGGCCGGCACCAGCTGGCGCTGCGCCACAGAGTCGTGCAGGGGCATTCGCGTCAGCCGATCGGAGCCCAGGAGGGACCGGTCTCCCCCAGGCTCGGCTCCAGCTTGCCGAACAACGGGGCCGGCTTGGCTAACGTGGTGCCGACCGCTATCTCCCGACGCGCCCACACTGCCAGCTGCGCGTCGTAGTCCCCGGTGAGAACGGGATAGTCCCGCACCTCGGGTGCGCCGACACCTTCGACGTCGTCATCGAAGTCGGTGACCTGCTTGATCTCCGGTTGGGCCGCCCACACTCCGATGCCGCCCAACGCATCGAAAACGCTCTGCGAAGAATGTGGCAGAAACGGCGTCAACATCGTTTTCGCATCGTCGATCACCTGCAGCGCCGTGTGCAGAACCGTCGCCTGCCGCGCTGGGTCGTCTGCCAATTTCCAGGGTTGGGCGTCGGAGATGTACTTGTTCGCCAGGCCGACCACCCGCATGGCCTCACCCATCGACTGCTTGAACCTACTGCGGTTCAACAACTCTCCGACCGTGCCGAAGGCGCTCTGCGATGCCTGCAGCAAGGTCGCGTCGAGTTCGGTTCTGGTACCGGGAGTGGGGATCGAGCCGAAATTCTTGTGGGCCATGGAAATCGTCCGATTGACCAAATTCCCCCACTCGTTGGCCAACTCGGTATTGTTACGGCGGACGAATTCCTCCCAGGTGAAGTCGGAATCCTGGTTCTCCGGGCCGGCCGCGACGATGAAATATCGCAGTGAATCGGGGCCGAACTCCTTGATGAAATCGCCGACGTAGATGACGGTGCGTCGAGAGGTCGAGAACTTCGACCCTCTCATCGTCAGGAATTCGCTGGACACCACCTCGGTCGGCAGGTTCAACGTGCCCAGCGACCCCGGCGATCCGCCGCGCGAACCGAGCCCGTTGTAGCCCAACAGTTCCGCAGGCCAGATCTGGGAGTGGAAGGTGATGTTGTCCTTTCCCATGAAGTAATACTGCCGCGCATTCTCATCCGACCAGAATCGGCGCCAGGCTTGTGGATCGGTCCCGAAACGACGCGCCCATTCGATCGATGCGGACAGATAGCCGATCACCGCGTCGAACCAGACGTACAACTTCTTGTCACCCCGATCACGCCATCCGTCCAGCGGAACCGGTATGCCCCAGTCGATGTCACGGGTCATCGCCCGCGGTTTGAGGTCGGCCAGCAGGTTCATCGAGAACTTGAGTACATTGGGTCGCCAGTCGCTGCGGGTGCCGAGCCATTCGCCCAGCGCTTGGGCCAGCGCCGGCAGATCGAGGAACAGATGCTCCGATTCGACGAAAGCCGGCGCCTCCCCGTTGATCCGGGATCTCGGATTGATGAGATCGATCGGATCCAGCTGGTTGCCGCAGTTGTCGCACTGGTCCCCGCGAGCCCCGTCGTAGCCACAGATCGGACAGGTGCCCTCGATGTACCGATCCGGAAGGGTGCGTCCGGTGGACGGTGAAATTGCGCTCATCGTCGTCTTCGGAACCATGTATCCATTGCGGTAAACGGTGCGGAACATCTCCTGCACGACTGCGTAATGATTCCGGGTCGTGGTCCGGGTGAACAGGTCGTAGGACAGGCCCAACTTCTGCAGGTCGTCCACGATGACCTTGTTGTACCGGTCGGCCAGAACCCCGGCCGGAACGCCCTCTGCATCGGCCTGGACCAGGATCGGCGTGCCGTGCTCGTCGGTGCCGGAAACCATCAGCACATCGTTGCCGACCATTCGCTGGTAGCGGGAGAAGACGTCGGAGGGCACCCCGAAGCCGGAGACGTGGCCGATGTGCCGGGGGCCGTTGGCGTACGGCCAAGCAACCGCAGTGAGAACAGAATTCATACCGAAAGGTTAGTGCGCCCGAAGAAGGCCGGCGACCGACTGTCAGGCAACCGGTTCGGCGCGAACCGCGCCGAACCGGAGACCGTCGAAAACCAGGTCGACCAGAGAGATCGCGGACGCCTCTGCGTCCGGCCTGTCGGTGGCCATGCAGATTCCGCCCAGCGCCCGGATGACATCGGCCGGAGCGAAACCGGGGCGGATCACTCCGGCGTCGACGGCCGCCGTCATCAGCGTGCCCGCCGATTCCAGCAACGTTGCCCTCGCGTCGTCGAAGAGGCTGGATTCGGTGTCCATCATCGACTTCAGCAACGCGACGAGACCTCTTTTGACTGCCCCGTACTCGACGAAACCGCGCATCCACAGCCGCAGCGCCTCGGCGGGCGGATGGGTGAGGGGCAACGTCCTGGCTGCGGTCTCCAGTCCATCGATCTGCTTGCGGTAGACGGCAAGGACCACCGCCTCCCGGGTGGGGAAGTTCCGATAGAGCGTTCCGATGCCGACGTCGGCCCGGCGGGCGATCTCCTCGAGTGGAACGTCGACGCCGGCTTCGGTGAAGGCGTTGGTCGCGACGTCGATCAGCTTGTCGCGATTGCGCTGGGCGTCCGCCCGGAGCGGACGGGGGGCGACTGTCGATGAAGTTGGCCCGGTCACTGGTTCACGCTCCTTTGCGAGAAAACTCTGAGAATTCACTTGCACAACCGGAGGATACCTCCGTATAGTTCAAGCGGAGGCAACCTCCGCATCATCCGGAGGGTTCATCCGCTTCGATACTACGCCCGCATCGGGCGTGAAAGGAAAGGCCGACATGCTTCAATCACCCGCCCCCGTCGGCGAGAGGGGCGCACACCGGCGCCGCCAGCTCGTCCTCGCCGTCGTACTGACCGTTCAACTGATGGTCGTGCTCGACGCCACCATCGTGAACATCGCGTTACCGGACATCTCCGCTGCCCTGGACTTCACCCCCACCGGATTGTCGTGGGTGATCAACGCCTACACCCTGGTCTTCGGCGGACTGCTGCTGCTGGGCGCGCGAGCCGGCGACATCCTCGGTCGGCGCCGTGTTTTCCTTTCCGGCATCGCGCTGTTCACCGTTGCGTCGCTGCTCGGCGGCTTCGCCACCTCGTCCGGTCTGCTGCTCGCCGCGCGCGCGGTTCAGGGCGTGGGCGCCGCGCTCGCTGCTCCGTCGGCGTTGGCGCTGCTGATGACGATGTTCCCCGACGCCAGGGAGCGGACGAGGGCGATCGGCTACTACACCGCAGTGTCGATCGGTGGCAGTGCCGTCGGTCTGATCGCGGGTGGCGTGCTCACCCAATGGGTTTCCTGGCGCTGGGTCCTTTTCGTGAACGTTCCGATCGGACTGGCCGTCATCGCCGTCGCATTGCGCGTGCTGCCCGAAACAGTGCGCGGCAAGGGTCATTTCGACCTTGCCGGGGCGATTACCTCGACGGTCGGGATGGCCGGGCTGGTCTACGGTTTCGTCCGGGCTGCCTCTTCCAGCTGGACCGACCCGACCACGATCAGCGCCTTCGTCGTAGGAATCGTCATGCTGGCGACCTTCGTCGGCGTCGAGCTCCGTGCGGAGGCTCCGATCGTTCCGCTACGCCTTTTTGCCGACCGGGACCGGGCGACGTCGTACGTCGCGCGGCTGCTGTTGGTGGCCGGAATGATGGGCATGTTCTTCTTCCTCACCCAGTTCCTGCAGAACGTGCTGCACTACTCGGCCGTCGTGTCGGGCGTCGCCTTCTTGCCGCTCACCATCGTGCTGTTCGCCGCGTCGCAGTTCTCTGCCCGCGTGCTGACCGGACGCGTTCCGGCCAAGTTCGTCATGGCGACCGGACTGGTCTCCTCCACCATCGGTCTGCTCTGGATGACCCAGCTGCACGCCACCAGCGGCTACTTCGACCTATTCGGCCCGCTGGTGCTGTTCGGCCTCGGCAACGGTCTGGCCTTCGTGCCGCTGACGGCGACGTCGCTCTCCGGTGTCGCTCCGGCTGATGCCGGCGCTGCGTCCGGAATGGTCAACGTCATGCAGCAGGTCGGTGGCGCACTCGGCCTTGCAGTGCTGGTCACCGTCTTCGGCAGCGCGAGCCGCTCGGCGGTCTCCCCGGCCGGCGCCTCTGCGGCGGAGCGCGCGCAGCACGCGTTCGTGGTCGGCGCCGATCGCGGTTTCCTGGTGGCAGCCGCCTTCCTGGCCGCCACTGTCCTGCTCGTCCTGTTCGCGATCCGGTCCCAACCCAAGACGTCCGACTCGGGCCCCAAGTCCGAAGCCACAGACCTCGACCGAGAGGCCGCCGAGCTCAATGCCGCGGCAGCCGCCGCACACGCCTGACCCTGGCGCTCACGGTTCGAGGTGAACGTGACTCGTGCCGGCCCGATCAACAGCGCCGCGAAACGCTCCGCTCGACGCCGATCTGGCGCGGGTGGAGCGGTTTCGTCGTCAGCGAGGTACGCACCGAGCGAGGCACCGAGCTTCCGGGGCCGCCTGGGGTCGGGGAATGCGTTCTCGATCCGTTTCGCGGCGACCCGCTGGAACGCACCCATCACCGCCACCTCGGGCGGCACCGTCCCCGTGTATGCAGCACAGCAGATCCACCCGTGCAGCGGAACCCGCTACGGCGGGGTCGTTTCCACCATTGCAGCACCGGGCCCAACGGTGGTCCGAGGTCCCGCGGACGGCAGGTACCTGGAAGACCCTAACCTGGGGGGTTGCTATCTCGTAGCTCTGCATACCTGGGCGTGACAACACAGCCGGTCCTGCGCTATTGGCAGCCGAACCTACAATTCACCGCCGCGTTGTCCAGACCGTCCCTAAGCAGGAGGCGGCCGGGCAGCATTGGGCGGCGTGCATCGTGAAACCCCCCGGCGTGATGTTTTGCCGGCCCACCTGACCAGCAGTACGGCAGCTCGATCCGTGACGCGCTGCGCCCCGGCCCAGAGCGCGACCAGCTCGGCAGTTGCGTGCCGACTGACGACTGGAACGCCGGCGGCGGCGGCAGCTACTGCGGAGGACCCATCACCACCGCGCAGGTCCCCGCCCACTCATACCTGGTCTGCGGGGTCACCGCCGGCAGCAGAAAACTCAGCGGCAGCCTGATCGCGCTGGGTCAGCAACCGATCCCCTGGCCTGATGGGACCGCAAGGTTGGGCCGGGCGTGGCCCGTGCCAGGCCTTGTCCGGGCAGCTGGCGCGGTGAGCGCGGTGAGCACTTGTGGGCCAGACCTTGGAGGGATTTGATCCGGGCGTCAGGCGGTGATCTCGGAGCGGTCGCCGGACCAGAGGGTGTGGAAGACGCCGTCCTTGTCGACCCGGCGATAGGTGTGGGCACCGAAGAAATCGCGCTGGCCCTGGATCAACGCGGCCGGCAGGCGCGGAGACCGGAGGCCGTCGTAGTAGGACAGCGCGGCGGCGAACCCGGGTGTCGGCAGACCGGACTGGGCTGCGCCCGCAACCACCCGACGCCACGAATCCTGAACACCGGCAATGGCTTCGGTGAAATAGGGCGCGAACAACAACGAGGAAAGCGGTTCGGACACTTCGGCTGCGTGTTCGTAGGCTTCGGTGATCCGGTTCAGGAAGACCGCACGGATGATGCACCCGCCCCGCCAGATCCGGGCCACCGCACCAAGATCGATGTTCCATCGGTACTCGACCGCGCCGGCGACGATCTCGTCCAGCCCCTGCGCGTAGGCCACGATCTTCGAGGCATACAGCGCCTGCCGCACGTCCTCGACGAAAACCGCCTTGTCCTTGATCTGCCAACTGCCGTTCGGGCCGGGTAGGGCACCGGCACCCGCGCGCTGCTGGGTCGCGGACGACAATCCGCGCGCGAACACGGCTTCGGCGATGCCGGAGACCGGAACGCCGAGATCGAGTGCGGTCTGCACCGTCCAGGCGCCGGTGCCCTTCATTCCTGCTGCGTCCACCACCACGTCGACGAACGGCGTGCCGGTGTCGGCATCGACCTGTCGCAGCACCTCGGCGGTGATCTCGATCAGGAAGGAATCCAGTTCGCCCTTGTTCCACTCCGCGAAGATGTCGGCGATCTCGGCCGGCTCGACTTCGGCGCCGCGGCGGAGCAGATCGTAGGCCTCGGCGATCAGCTGCATGTCGGCGTATTCGATACCGTTGTGCACCATCTTCACGAAGTGACCGGCGCCGTTCTCACCGATGTGCGTACAACACGGTGCACCGTCGACGTGCGCCGAGATCTTCTCGAGGATCGGGCCGAGCGACTGGTAGGCCTCCGGCGACCCGCCGGGCATGATCGACGGGCCGTTCAGGGCACCTTCCTCGCCGCCGGAGATCCCGCACCCGACGAAATGGATGCCCTTTTCCTTGGCGGCCGCCTCACGTCGAATGGTGTCGGCGAATTTGGAGTTTCCACCGTCGATCAGGATGTCGCCCGGTTCCAGCAGGCCCGTCAGCTCGTTGATGACGGCGTCGGTCGGGTCGCCGGCTTTCACCATGATGATGATCTTTCGAGGCGCCTTCAGAGAGGCAACGAATTCCGCCGGGGTTTCGGAGCCGACGAACTGCCCGTCCGAGCCGTGCTCGTCCAGCAGATCGAGAGTCTTGCTGTAGGTGCGGTTGTGCACGGCGGTGACGAAGCCGTTGCGGGCGAAGTTCCGCGACAGGTTCGACCCCATCACGGCCAGCCCGGTTACTCCGATGTCGGCAGTGGCAGTGGCGTCGACAGACATGGAACCTCCGGGATTATCGAGCTGCGGTGGAGCTGCGGGTGAGGGGACGATCTTCGTGCTGCGGTCCGATCAGGCCAGCGCGGCTTTCACCGCAGCGGCGATCTTGGCGCCGTCGGCCCGGCCGGCTGCCTTGGCCTGCACAGCCTTGATGACCAGGCCCATCTGCTTCATCGGGGGCGCGGCGCCGGTGGACTCGGTGACCTCGGCCACCACCTCCCCGACCAGGGAATCGAGTTCGTCGTCGGTGAGCTGCGCGGGCAGATATCCGGAGATGACGGCGGACTCGGCCCGCTCCTTCTCGGCGAGTTCGCCCCGACCGGCGGCTTCGAACGCCTCGGCGGATTCCTTGCGCTTTTTGACCTCTCGGGCCAGCACCGTGGTGACTTCGGCGTCGCTCAGCTCCCTGGCTGCCGTTCCCGCGACCTCTTCATTGATGATGGCGGCGAGCGCCATCCGCAACGTGCCGAGGGTGAGCGGATCCCTGGCCTTCATCGCCGCGGTCAGATCTGATCGCAGCCGCGCCTTCAATTCCGACATCGTTTTCCACCTCGGTTCGAGCGCCGGGCCGACACGCCGGACACGTTGAAGGCTAGTGCATCGGCCCCGACCCGTGACCGGTCGATGCCCCGATGGGACACCGCTGCGGAACTCGGCGCGGACCCGTGGACGCCTCAGGTCGATCGATGTCCGACCGCGTAGACCGTGCGGCGCGGCAACCCGAACCGGGCGGCGATCGTGTCGATGGCGTCGCGGCGGGTGGACCCGGCCGCCACCAGTTCCGCCACTGCCGCTCCGAGAGCCTGATCGGACGGCGGGCCGGCCGCATCGGCGGAGGCCCCGCGGACCACCAACGTCACCTCACCACGCACACCTCCCGCGCCGGCGGACAGCTCGCCCAGCGTTCCGCGCCGCACCTCTTCGTAGGTCTTGGTCAACTCCCGGCACAACGCGGCGGAGCGGTCGGCACCGAACGTCGCAGCCATCGCCGAGAGCGTATCGCCGAGCCGATGGACGGACTCGAAGAAGACCATGGTCCGGGTTTCGCCCGACAGCGCCGAGAGGGCCGACTGCCGCTCACCGGATTTACGGGGGAGGAATCCTTCGAAGCAGAACCGATCCGACGGCAGGCCGGACAACGCCAACGCGGTGATGACGGCGCTCGGACCCGGCACGGACGTCACCGGCAGTCCCGCCGCCGCGGCCGCCGCGACCAGCCGATAACCGGGGTCGGACACCGACGGCATTCCCGCGTCGGTGACCAGCACGACCTCCTCGCCGCGTCGGATCCGCTCCAGCAGTCCGGGGATGCGAGCCTGCTCCACCGCCTCGTAGTACGACACGACCGTGGCAGAAAGCGAAACACCGAGATCGGCAACCAATCGGTGCAGACGCCGGGTGTCCTCCGCCGCAATCACATCCGCGGAGGTCAGTGCATTGATCAGGCCTGCCGATGCGTCGGAGACGCGGCCCAGCGGTGTACCGGCCAACACCAATCGGCCCGGGTGCGCCTCGGCTGTCATGTCCTCACCCTACGATCGTCTGCATGACCCTTCCGTCCACCGTCGGTGGCGCTCCCACCCGTCGACCGGTGCTCTCGATTGCGTGGCGGCGGGCGCGCGGGGCCGGAGCCCGATGACGGCGCCTTCCATCGAGCAGCGCGCCGACGAGGTCGTCGGCGGCCAGGGTCCTGCCGACGAAGCGCCCCGAGTGATCCTCGGCCGTCCCAGCGTGCCCGACGTCGACGACGAGGACCCACGCCAGGCCAGGCCCGATCCGGCCCGGAACGTCGTCGCCATCGGCGAGATCCCGCAGATCCAGGCACCGGTGCGCCCGGAGCGCCGCCGGCTGGCGGGGCCGCCCACCGATCGGCTCCGCGGCTGGATCACCACCATCGTTCTCACCGTCATCGGCGGTCTGACCAGGCTCTGGAATGTCGGCTCCGCGACCGACAACGGCACGCCGCTGTTCGACGAGAAGTACTACGCGGTCCAGGCCGCTGAAGTGGCCCGCAACAATGGGGTCGAGGACAACCAGGCCTACGGCGTGGTGGTGCACCCGCCGTTCGGCAAGCAGCTGATCGCCCTTGGCGAGAACCTGCTGGGCTATACGCCGACCGGCTGGCGGATCGCATCGGTGGTGGCGGGGACGATCGTCGTCCTGCTCACCGTCCGAGTGGTGCGACGGATGACCAGGTCCACCCTGCTCGGCGCCATCGGCGGCGTGCTGATCATCTGCGACGGTGTCAGCTACGTGATGGCAAGGAGCGCGCTCCTGGACGTCTTCCAGCAGGTCTTCGTGCTGGCGGCGTTCGCCTGCCTGATCGCCGACCGCGACCAGACGAGGGCGCGACTCGATGCGTCTGGTTTCGACGCCTTCCTGCCCCTCGCCTCCGGCCCGGATTCCAAGCGCGTCTGGGCTCGATGGGGGGATGTTGCCGGCATCGCCCTTGGTGCCCGCTGGTGGCGGTTCGGCTGCGGCCTGTTCATGGGGTTGGCGCTGGCGGTCAAGTACAACGGCGTCTACTGGATCGCCGCTTTCGGGCTGTTGAGCGTCGTGTGGGACATCACCGCCCGACGGGAGATCGGCGTTCGCCGACCGGTGGTGGCAGCTCTGCGTCGGGATGTGGCGCCGTCGCTGTGGTCGCTCGTGGTCATTCCCTTCACCGTCTACATCGCGTCCTGGTGGGCCTGGTTCTTCTCCGAGGACGGCTTCCCGCGGCACGACTTCTTCGCCGATCCCAGCCACGCCGGAGAGTGGAGCAACGTCCACGGCTTGATGCACACGATCGCGAGCTGGTGGCACAACTCGTTGTGGCAGTGGACCTTCAAGATGCTGGACTTCCACTCCAACCTGGTGACGCCGTCGAATCCGGCCCAGCGTCATCCGTGGGAGTCGAAGCCGTGGACCTGGCCGATCGGCACCCGACCGGTGCTGTTCTATTCCACCGACAAGCAGACCGGATGCGGCGCCGGCCGTAGCGACTGCGTTGAACGGATCTTCCTGCTCGGAACGCCGGCTCTGTGGTGGATCTCGCTGTTCGTCTGCGCCTGGGCGCTGTGGCGGTGCCTGGCCCGAACGGACTGGCGCTACGCGGCCGTACTCGTCGGTTACGGCGCGGACTACATTCCCTGGTTTTTCAACCTCGACCGCCAGATGTACTTCTTCTACGCCACGCCGCTGGCACCCTTCCTGATCATCGGCATCACTCTGGTGCTCGGCGACATCCTGGGCAGGCCGAAGGTCGGTGTCGAACGGCGATATCTGTCGGTCGGCATCGTCGGGCTGTACGTCGGTCTGGTGGTGGCCAACTTCATCTGGCTGCTGCCCATGTTGAACGGCAGCCCGATGACGCCGGACCAGCTCAGCATGCACACGCTGCTGCCGTCCTGGGGTTGATGGCCGGCCGCCGCGGTACAGGAAGCCTCGACAGGTGCCCGAGCGGGCCGGAAAACGGCCGGGTATAGGCTCGTTCAAGGACCTGTGGAAGCTCCGCAGGAGGTGCCGACAGACCGCTGCAGCGCCGACCGACAAGACGTGAAGGAGGCCGATATGGCCCAGTACACCCTGCCTGAACTGCCGTACGACTACTCAGCTCTGGAACCGTACATCTCCGCGCAGATCATGGAGCTGCACCACTCCAAGCACCATGCCGCCTATGTCGCCGGGGCGAACACCGCTCTCGAGCAGATGGCGGAGGCTCGCGAGAAGGATTCCTTCGGCTCCATCAACGGGTTGGAGAAGAACCTCGCCTTCCACCTCGGTGGGCACATCAACCACTCCATCTTCTGGCCGAACCTGGCTCCCAACGCAGGCGACAAGCCCGCCGGTGAACTCGGTGCGGCGATCGACGAGTTCTTCGGCTCCTGGGACGGCTTCCGCAAGCAGTTCACTGCCAACGCGAACGCCATCCAGGGTTCCGGCTGGTCGATGCTGGTCTGGGACGCCCTCGGTCAACGCCTGAACATCATGCAGCTGTTCGATCAGCAGGGAAATCTGCCGGCCGCTCAGATCCCGATCGTCGTACTGGACATGTGGGAGCACGCCTTCTACCTGCAGTACAAGAACGTGAAGGCCGACTACGTCACCGCTTGGTGGAACGTCATCAACTGGGCCGACGCTACCGCCCGTTTCACCGCCGCGCGCGACAAGACCAGCGGATTGATCACGCTCTAGTCCGCTTCGAACCCTGGGTCAGCTGCCCCCGTCGGATCCGCTGCGACGGGGGCAGCTGCTTGCTCTGTGGGCGCTCCGGGCGGGAACGCTTCGAGATCAGCAGCAGTGGTCGGTCGTCGGCGTCGGCGGCAGATCGAGCGCAGGATTGCGATCGAAGAAGCCGAACGGCTTGAGCCAGAACGAGATCGTGTCGGCCGGCATCACCGGGGCCAGCCCTCAGTCCGGGGGTGTGGTGGATGCCGAAGACGTTCCAGAGCAGGACGTCCGTGTTCTCCAGCGGCTCGTCGTCCTTGATCCAACTGGTGATACCGGCGTCATCTTCGCTCTGGGTGGGATAGGCGCCGCAGGGCCACTTCTCGTCGTCATGATGCCGGGTGACCCAGAGGGTGTGACCGATCACCGGAGCCCGGAGGTACTGCGGCGCACCTGAACCCGGCCATTGCTGTCGACGTGCTTCCGCACCAGTTGGACCGTCAGGCGGAACTCGGCGGAGCTCAGCGGGTCGAGTGGATGCATGACCGTCCTTGCGTACACCGCGGCTGACGCGTGGGATCGACTGACCCGTGCCGTCTGGCTCGCCGGAACCGGCGTCAGTGCGGGGCCGCAGCGGGCAGGGCCAGGTCGGCCGCAACCTTTGCGCTGTCATAGATGTCCGGCTCGATGTACAGAACGCGGGCGATCGGCACCGCCGCGCGGACCCGCCGCTCCAGTGCATCGATGGCAGCCGCTACTTCGCGGGCCGAATCGGTGGGCGCCACCGCCACCTTCATCCCCACCAGCAACTCGTCCGGTCCCAGGTACAGGGTTTTCATGTGGATGATCTTCTCGATGTCGGTGCCGGCCACGGCCGCCTCGGCGATCGCCCTGGTGTCCTGCGGCGACGCGCCCTCGCCCACCAGCAGGCTCTTGACCTCGATGCCGAGCACGATCGCCACCAACACGAGCAGCACTCCGATGGCGACGGTGCCGACGCCGTCCCACACCCCGTCGCCGGTGATGGCGGCCAGCCCCACCCCCACCAGGGCCAGCGCCAGGCCGATCAAGGCCGCGAAGTCCTCCAGCAGCACCACGGGCAGTTCGGGCGCTTTCGCCCGCCGGACGAACTCGAACAGGGAGATGCCGTGCCGGTGCTCCGCGGACTCCTTCAGCGCCGTGCGGAACGAATAACCCTCCAGCCCGATGGAGATGACCAGGATGGCGAGCGGAATCCAGGCCCGCTCGATCGGCTCCGGGTGCGCCAGCTTGTGGATGCCCTCGTAGACCGAGTAGGCGCCACCGATGGTGAACAGAATGATCGCAACCATGAACGCGTAGACATAGCGCTCCCGGCCGAAGCCGAACGGGTGCTCGGCGGTGGCTGCTCGCCTGGCCCGTTTGCCCCCGACCAGCAACAGCACCTGGTTACCGGAGTCGGCCAGCGAATGTACGGACTCGGCCAACATGGACGAGGAACCCGAGAACAGGAAGCCGACGAACTTGGTCACGGCGATGCCGAGGTTCGCCGACAGCGCCGCCACGATCGCCTTGGTGCCTCCTGAGGTGCTCATCTCTTCCCTTCTCCGGTGGTGCCACGAGGCCCATGCTCTGGCACCAGCCTGTCACAGCGCGAATCCGCTGTCCGGAGCTCCGCCGACCCGGCGACGGCCTGACCAGCGGGACGACCGTCCGACCGCCCGACCGACGGCTCGGCGCTACCTGCACACCGCGACAATCGAACTGCTGCGGCCCGTAATCTGGGTCGAGGACTTCCGCACCCCCGGCCACCATTTCGGCTCCGGGCCATTCCACTCGCGGGGGCGACGTCGAGGAGGACGCGATGGGCAGCACCGACACCCGGTCGGCAACGTTCGGGCACCTGTTCCGCGAGCGCGTCGCTGCGACGCCTGGCGGCGAAGCCTTCCGGCGGCCGTCCGGAACGGGTTGGCAGTCGTTGACCTGGGCGCAGACCAAGGACCAGGTCTACGCGGTCGCCGCCGGCCTGGTGGGTCTGGGCGTGGAGCCCGAACAACGGGTGGCCATCGCCTCGAGCACCCGCCTGGACTGGATTCTGACGGATCTGGCCATCGCCTGCGCCGGCGCCGCCACCACGACCGTGTATCCCTCGACCGCAGCGCGGGATGTCGAGTACATCCTCCGGGACTCCGAATCGGTGGTCGTCGTCGCCGAGAATGCCGATCAGGCCGCGAAGGTGGTCGCCGCGAATCTGCCGGCGCTGACAACCGTCGTGCTGATGGACGGCGAAGGCGATGGCGACAAGTTGCTCTCACTGGCCGAGTTGATCGAGCGTGGACGGGTGCTGCTTGCCGAGCACCCCACGCTGATCGACGAGCGCATCGACGCGTTGACGCCGGCGAGCCTGGCGACCCTGATCTACACCTCGGGGACCACCGGTCGGCCCAAGGGCGTCCGACTGGTGCACGACAACTGGACCTACGAAGGCAAAGCCGTCGCCGAACTGGACCTGCTGCATTTCGACGACCTGCAATACCTCTGGCTACCGCTGTCCCACGTCTTCGGCAAGGTGCTGATCGCTATCCAGCTGCAGATCGGGTTCGCCACCGCGGTCGACGGAGATCTGACGAAGATCGTCGAGAACCTGGGACAGGTGCAGCCGACCTTCATGGCCGGGGCACCTCGCGTCTTCGAGAAGGTCCGCTCGAAGGTGACGATGACAAGCCAGGGCACCGGCGGGTTGAAGTCGAAGATCTTCAACTGGGCATTCACCCTGGGACTGTCGGCCTCTCGACGTCGCCAGACCCGGGAGCCGTTATCCCGCAGACATTCCCTGCAGCTCATGATCGCGGACAGATTGGTGTTCAGCAAGATCCGTGCCGTGATGGGTGGTCGCATCCGATTCTTCATTTCCGGCTCGGCCGCTCTGTCGCGGGACGTGGCCGAATGGTTCGACGCCGCCGGCCTGACGATTCTCGAGGGCTACGGCATGACGGAGACCAGCGCGGCCACCTCCGTGAACCTGCCCGGAGACAGCAGAATCGGGACGGTCGGGCCGCCGTTGCCCGGCACCGAGGTGATCATCGCGGCCGACGGTGAAATCCTGGTACGCGGTCCCGGGATCATGCGGGGCTATCACAATCTGGTTGATGCCAGCGAGGACGTGCTGACGGCCGACGGCTGGCTGCACACCGGCGACATCGGTCAATTGGTGGACGGCTATCTCGAAATCACCGATCGCAAGAAAGATCTCATCAAGACCTCCGGTGGAAAATATGTTGCGCCGCAGAAGATCGAGGGCATCTTCAAGGCCGTTTGCCCGTACGCCTCGCAGATCATCGTGCACGGCGAGGGCCGGAAATTCATCTCCGCCATCATCACCCTCGATCCGGAACCCCTCCTGGAATGGGCGCAGCAGAACAACCACGCCGGCAGCACCGTACAGGAACTGGCCGCAGAGCCGGCGGTCCACGAGTTGATCGACGGATATGTCGACGAGCTGAACTCCAAGCTGGAGCGCTGGGAGACGATCAAGAAATTCCTGATCCTTCCCCGTGATCTCACCGTCGAGGACGGAGAACTGACGCCGTCGATGAAGGTGCGCCGCGCGGTGGTCGAGCGGCAGAACATGGACCAGCTCGACCGCCTCTACGCCGACTGATCTGCGACCCGAGCTATGGGGACCCCGCGTCCCGCCTCCCGCGCGCTTCGCCGCGACCGCCGTCCCGCGCGCTTTGCCGCCCAGACGCGCGGGTTGCAACGCGAGCGACGGGCCCCAACGCGAGCGCATCCCGCGGCCTGCCACCCGCATCCCCGGCCTGCCCCCCGCGACCGCCGTCCCGCGCGCTTTGCCGCCCAGACGCGCGGGTTGCAACGCGAGCGACGGGCCCCAACGCGAGCGCATCCCCGGCCTGCCCCCGCGACCGCCCTCTGAACTCGGCCGCGCCGGCGTCAGCGATTCGCTGTCGAGGCGCCCTGGCCCACCTGCCGGCGACACAGCAGATGAGCGATCAAAGCCGTCCAGCCGGTCTGATGACTGGCGCCCAGACCCTCACCGGTGTCGCCGTTGAAGTATTCGCTGAACGTGATGTGCTCGGACCAGAGCCGATCGGCGCCGGCCTCGATTCGCGCGCCGTCGCTGGGCCGGTGGCCGTCCGGCCCGCGGCGGAAGAGGTCGGTGAGCCGATCGTCGATCAGATCGGCGGCCCGGTCGAAGCTGAGCCGAGATCCGCTGCCAGTGGGCACTTCGATGGTCACGGAGTCGCCGAAATAGCCGGCGTAACGTCGCAGTGCGTCGGCCAGCAGCACATTCACGGGGAACCAGACCGGCCCCCGCCAATTCGAATTTCCACCGAACAGTGCGCTTCGGGATTCTCCCGGCTCGTAATCGATGGTCAGGTTCTGACCATCGACATCGGCCGAATAGGGCGTCCGGTAGGCCGCCGAGAGCGCCCGGATGCCGTACGGGGACAGAAACTCTGTCTCATCGAACATTCGCGCGGTCAGCCGACCCAGCGCCGCCTGGTCGACCAACGAGAGCATCATCGCCTCTCCGGAGGCGGTGGGCGTCAGAAGACCCGCAGCGAGGTCTGGGCGACGACGTCGCAGCCAGGCCAGTCTCGCGGAGAAATCCGGCAGGCTGTCCCATACCTGCGGCGCTACCGTGGCCACCGCCAGCATCGGAAGCAGACCGACCATCGACCGCACGCGCAACCGCTGGTAACTGCCGTCCGGACGAAGCAGCACGTCGTAGAAGAAGCCATCTTCCTCGTCCCACAGTGAGAGATTCTGCGAACCGAATTGCCGAGTGGCTTTCGCGATCGCGAGGAAATGTTCCAGGAACTTGGTCGCGATGTCATCCCAGGCCGGCACCGTCATCGCCAGTTCGAGCGAGATCTGCAGCATGTTCAGGCAGAACACCGCCATCCAACTCGTTGCGTCGGACTCTTCCAGCCGGTACCCGGCCGCCAATTTCGCCGAACGGTCGAACAGTCCGATGTTGTCCATTCCGAGAAACCCGCCCTCGAACAGATTGGAGCCGTCCGCATCCTTGTTGTTCACCCACCAGGCGAAATTCAGCAGCAGCTTCGTGCAGATGCGGATCAGGAAATCCTGATCGGTACCGCCATCGACCAGATACACCTGCCACGCCGCCCAGGCGTGCACCGGTGGATTGACATCCGAAAAAGCCCATTCATATGCCGGTAACTGGCCGTTCGGGTGCATGGCCCATTCCCGGCAGAGCAGCAGCAATTGGTCCTTGGCGAACGCCGGGTCCACATGTGCCATCGCCACGCAGTGGAAGGCAAGGTCCCAGGATGCGAACCAGGGGTACTCCCATTCATCGGGCATGCTCATCACGTCCGCCAGCGACAGGTGTTCCCAGGTGACGTTGCGGCCCAGCTGCTGCGCTCGTACAGCGGGCGGAACCGGCAGCCCGGGGTCACCCGCCAACCAGCGCCGGACGTCGTAGCGATACAACTGCTTGCTCCAGAGCAATCCGGCGAACGCGCGGCGTGCGATGTTCGCATCCTCCGCCGAGAGGTCGGCCGGCAGCACAGAGTGGTAGAACTGGTCGGCCTCTTTACGGCGGTCCGCCATCACCGCATCGAATCCGCTGTCGAAACAGTCGGAATCGGGCTCCGCCTGCGACATCCGCAGCTTGATGGTGACCGACTGACCGGGTGCGATCGCGTCGAAGTGATACCAGAAGGCCGCTTTCGTGCCGCGTCCCGATGGGTCGACCGCGTTCAGATCGCCACCGACCACGCGCCGATCGATACCGTCCTTGGTGTGGGCGGCAGTGTTCTCGCTCGCTCCGAACAGCTCCACCGCGTTCGTCTCGTTGCGGCAGAACAACGCCTGCGGAGTTCCCTGGGCGACCACGACGTACCGTCCGAGGTATCCGTGAACGCATTCCACCGCCCTGGCCCGACCGCCGATCAACGCCGGATCCATCAAGGTGATATTCGGTACCCGGTCATCGGTTCCCCAGGCCCAGGTATTGCGGAACCACACCTGCGGAAGTACATCGAGCGGAGCGGGATCGGGTCCGTTGTTGGTCACCGTGATGACCGCACAGATATCATCCGCACTTGCTTTTGCGTAATCGATCCGAACATCGAAGAATCGATTCTCGGCGAGAACCCCGGTATCCCCCAATTCGAATTCCCGATCGTCCCGACCGCGCGCCTTGTTCTCCTCCCGCAGCCGCTGGTACGGGAATTCAGCCTGGGGATACCGGTACAACCAGCTCATGAACGAGTGCGTCGGCGTGCCGTCCAGAGCCCACCAGTATTCCTTGGCGTCCTCGCCGTGGTTTCCCTCGGCGTTGGTCAGACCGAACAGCCGCTCCTTGAGAATGGGATCCTTGCCGTTCCACAGCGCGACACCGAGGTTGAGGAACCCGAAACGGTCGCAGATGCCGCCCAGTCCGTCCTCTCCCCAGCGGTACGCCCGCGAACGCGCCTGTTCGAACGGCAGGTAGGCCCAGGCGTCGCCGTCCGCGGAGTAGTCCTCCCGCACGGTCCCCCACTGTCGAGCGGACAGGTACGGGCCCCACAGACGCCAGGGTCCACCCGCCGACGGTGATTCGGCCAACCTCGCGTGTTCGGCGGTGCGATGCTCGCTCGGTTGCTGTGCTGAGGCAGAACGCCCGGGTGTGGTCACCAGACAAGCGTGGCACGAGCCGGTGACGCCGCTCGGCCCGACCGACGATTCGGCACCCGTCGGCACCCGGCCGCCGACATCGGGAAACTTTTTGCCCGGTGTCGGATTCCCGCGGCGCCGATCGTCGTACCGTCGAACCGTCCAACCGGCCGAACCGTCCAACTCGAGGAGATGCAGATGAGATACCTGATGTTCGTCGCCACCGACACCGAACCCGACACCTCGACCGAACCCCCTCCCGACATCGAAGTGTGGGTCGCAGACGTCGAAAGCCGCGGTAAGTGGGTGACCGGAGACCGATTGCGACCAGTGGGGGATGCCGTCACCGTTCGGGTCCGCTCCGGTGAGTTGCTGATCACCGATGGACCCTTCACCGAATCCAAGGATTGGATCTGCGGTTTCGACGTCCTGGAGTGCGACGACCTCGACGAGGCGATCGAGATTGCAGCCAAGCACCCGATGGCCCGGCACGGCCGGCTCGAGCTTCGGCCGTTCTGGCCGATGGACGAGGGCTGACCCGTCGGCGGAATGCCTTGCGATGACTCGCGTGACGTCGGCGCTGGCGACGTCGCGCGGGTGCTCGGCACGGCCGTCGCCGACGAGCGACTGCGCATCGTGGCCGGCCTGATCAGGGTGACCGGTGATTGGGAACTGGCGGAAGACTGCCTGCAGGACGCCCTCGAGCGGGCGCTCGCCCGTTGGCCGCGGGACGGCGTTCCGGAGAATCCGGCCGCCTGGCTCACCACGACAGCCCACCGGCGTGCGCTGGATGTCCTGCGCCGGCGGCGGACGGAGGTGGAAAAGGTTCAGGAGCTGACGGCGATGATCGAGTTCGAGGATTTGTCCGGCGGCAATCCCGACCCGCACGGCGACGTCTATCGCGACGATCAGCTACGGCTGTTGTTCACCTGTTGTCATCCGGCGCTGCCGCAGGCGGGCCGGGTGGCGCTGACGCTGAAGACAGTCGCCGGACTGTCGACCAGGGAAATAGCCCGGGCCTTCCTGGTGAGCGAGGCGACCATGGGTCAACGGTTGCTGCGGACCAGGGCAAAGATCGCCAACACCGGGATCCGTTTCCAGGTACCGGAGCCGCATCGGCTGACCAAGCGGATCGACGGCGTGCTGGCCGTCATCTATCTGGTGTTCAACGAGGGTTACTCGGGCAGCGGCGATCTGGCGACCCAAGCCGTACGGCTCGCGGAACTGGTGTCCGAGCTACTGCCGGACGACGACGAGGTACTGGGACTTCGGGCGCTGCTGCTGTTGCAGTACTCACGCCGGGCTACCAGGATCGACGAGGCCGGTGATCTGGTGCCCATTCAGGATCAGGATCGGAGTCGGTGGGACCGGTCGCTGCTGGCAGCGGGGGTTGCGAGTCTGGCCGCCGCCCGCGCGAGCCGGCGGCCACCGGGGCCATACCGGCTCCAGGCCGAGATTGCCGTCCTGCATGCCACCGCCCCGAGCGCCGGTGAGACCGATTGGCGGCGCATCGTCGATGTCTACGATTGCCTGCTGGTCGTCCAGCCGTCTCCGGTGGTGGCGCTCAACCGGTTGGTGGCGTTGGCATTCCGGGATGGGCCCGACGCCGGGTTGACCGCGTTGGCCGCGCTCGAGGACGACGCCCGGCTGGCGGGCTATCACCTGCTGCCGGCCGTACGGGCAGATCTGCTCCGTCGCGCCGGGCGCGCCAAGGAGGCGGTGACTGCCTATCGGAAGGCACTGGAACTCGCGCCAACGGACGCCGAGCGCCGATTCCTGGAACGGAGGCTGACCGAGCTTGCGCCGGATTCGTGAGCCGGCTCACGCGCCGCCCACCGGCGTCGCGATCACCCGCAGCATCGGTCCGAACACCAGCGGGCGGGTGCATCGGCTCGCCAGTCCGGTCGCCGTCGTTGCGCTGCCAATCGCAGCGACGGCGGTCGCCGGTCGCCGTCAGTTCGCCGGTCGCCGGTCGCCGGTCGCCGGTCGCCGGTCGCCGGTCGCCGGTCGCCGGTCGCCGAAGTCCATCAGTTCGCCAAAGCCGCCACCAGATCGGTGATCTCGGCCGGCCCGATACGGCAGCAGCCGCCTATCAACGAAGCACCGGCCGCGGTCCAGGCACGGACCTCCGCCCCAGAGAAGGTGGGGGTGCCCGACCAGCTCCTGGTGGCCGCGTTCCAGGTCTCGCCGCTGTTCGGATAGGCGACGACCGGCTTACCGGAAACTGTGCCGGCCATCTCGACCAATTCGGCAACCTCCTCCGCCCGGCAACAGTTGACGCCGACCGCGAGAATCTCCGGCCTGGAGCCTGCCAACGCGAACGCCTCCTCGATCGGCTCACCTGCCCGAGTGCGACCGTCGACGGCGCTGAACGAGAGCCAGCCGAGTGCACCCGACTCGGCGAGCAACTCGACCAACGCCTGCCCTTCGGCCAGAGCGGGCACGGTCTCCAGCGCCAGCACATCGGCCCCGGAGTCCGCCAGAATCCGCAACCGCGGGCGGTGCCAGTCCCGCAGCGCAGTTGTGTTCAGCCTGTAATCCCCGCGGTATTCGGATCCATCCGCCAGCATGGCGCCGTAGGGGCCGACCGAAGCCGCGACCCAGCGGGCCACACCGTCCGCCATCGAGTTCCGCGCCGTCAACGCGCAGGCCACGGATCGGCGCAGGGCTTCTTCGGCGGCTGCCCGATCCAGACCGAGGGCGGCGAAACCCTCGAACGAGCCCTGGTACGAGGCCGCGATCGCCACCTGCGCACCCGCGTCGAAGAACTGCCGATGCGCGGCAACGATTTCGGCAGGATCGTCCAGGAGCAGCCGGGCCGACCAGAGAGCGGAGGTCAAGTCGTGTCCGCGAGCTTCCAACAGTGTCGCAAGCCCGCCGTCCAGCACGACAGGCCCGGCCGCAATGGCGTCAGCCAGCGTTCTCATCCGTCCACGGTATCGCCGCGACGGTTGACTCCGCCCGCACGGATCAGTCCGGTTCATGACTGGTGGGCTAAAGTCGCCCATTGATCCACGCAACGGACCAGGACGAGACCTCATCCGCGGGGGCGTACCGAAACGTCAGCCGGATCTGCGGTCAGGGTGTTGCCGAACCGGTCTCGAATGGCGCAGGTCAGATGCTCGTTCCCGTCGACCTGGCCGCCGGCCAGCACCACGCTTCGATCAATGCTGCCCAGAACCTGCGCGTCCGGGGCGACCACCGTATCGGTGCCGGCGGCCGACAGGTTGGCGGTGATGAATTCACCCGGCGTTCCGCAGTCGAAGGACGTACCGGTCAATTGCACGAAGTCCAACTCGTTCCGCGCGAACGCGTCCCGCCACACCGTGGAATACAAGCCGGACGGTTCAGGCCGAAGCTCGGCGGCAATTCGAGCCGGAACGGTGCTGACGCCCATATAACGCAAATGCCCAAAATCGGCCGGCCGCCCCACGTCCTGCACCAGTAGCCGCGGACGGGTTCCATCCCACCCTCGCAAGAAATCATCGATCGGATCGGACAGCCATAGATCACTGTTGTTGACCAGCACCGCCCTGCCGTCGATCCAATTCCGCAGACGGGCCAGCGCCCCAGCAGTGCCGAGCAGCACGTCAGTCTCTACCGACACCTGAATTTGCGGATCAAAACCTGCTGCCGCCTCGGCGATCTGCTCCGGAAGATGATGGGCATTCACCGCCAAGTCGTCGACGATCCCGGTCATTCTGGTGAAGGCCAGGTCCAGGAGACGCTGATTGTTCACCGTGAGCAGCGGCTTCGGCACGAAATCGGTGATCGGTCTCATTCTCGACCCACGGCCGGCCGCCAATACCACGCCGACGACATCCGGGTATTCTTTCGTCACTCGCTTGAACGTATTTCGGTTCGCGACAGGCGATTTTTACCGGACGTGCACAAGTTCCGGACATCAGTTCCGAATTGTCGATTTGGGCCGCGACTCGTCGGACCTGCGCCGCATCCTATCAAGGATTGGCAATCTGCAAAGTTTTCAACACGGCGGCGCACCCGGAGGCGATGATCGCCTTGTTGGTCTGCCACTGGCACGAGATCGATACCCGATGCCGACCGGAGAAAATGATGATGTACCGCTTCTGAGCGCCGCCGGTGAAGGTGATGTCGCTTTCGAAGGCGCGGTCTCCGGCCACCGAGAGCTGGACGACGGGCGTTACCTTCGTCGTGCCGGGTACTCCGGCATCAAGTGCCTTCTTCAGGGCGGCCTTGAGCAGAGCATCGGACAAGTTGTCGGAATCCGTGCTCAGATCCGTGGACAGGACGAAGATGAGATCTTTGGCGCCGACGTGGCCATCGCCGATCGGCGCTACCGCCGTTCGAATCGGATCTGCGCCCGGGAATGTCGCTGTCGCCGACGCATCGAGGAAGCCTGCGGGCAGCAGATAACAGAAGGGAGCGTCATTTGCGGTGATCGCACCCTTCGCGCAGTGCAGCTTCGTCGGGCGTGAGGGACCCGACGGGGACTTCGGAACCGTATGTGTCGTTGTCGGCGTCAGTGCCCTTGTCGTCGTCGGCGGCGTCAGTGCCTTCGTCGTCGTCGGCTTCGAGACCGTCGACGGTGCCGACGGGGGTGGGGCCGCGGGTGGGGAAACCGAGGCGGCTCCCCCGGGGCTCTGTTCGGCTGAGAATGACGTGGTCGGTGCCGACGAGCCGGCAGAACTGGCCGACGCCGAGTTCTCGGTCAGCTGCTTGCTCGACTCCGTCGACTCGCTGGGCGTCACCGACCCCGAAGCCGACTCGCTGGGCGTCGATGCACTCGAAGCCGGGTAGGGCTGCGGACCCATCTGCGCGGTTCCTCCAACCCCGGTTGCGCAGCCCGCTGCCGCCAGCACCGCCGAACACATCACCGCGAGGGCGACAGATCGTTTCATTCCGCTACCGTATCTTTGACCCGATCGTCGCGCTTTCGCCCCGGCTCCGGGCAACCACGTAACCTCCCAGCCATGACGAGAACCGGGATCGAAGATCCGAGCACCCAAGTCGGTGAAACCACGACAACCGATGATCGCGCCTTCACCGATGTGGCCTGGGCCGCGACCGCCAACATTCGAAAGGCCATCGACGAACACCCCTTTCTGCTCGCATTACGCGACGGAACGCTCGACCGTGCCGTCTTTGTCGAATATCTGACGCAGGATTCGCAGTACCTGCTCGGCTATGCCCGAGCGTTGGCCGCGTGCGCGGCCCAGTCGACGGAACCGGACGACATCGCATTTTGGGCGTCAGGCGCACGGGAAGCGGTTCTGGTCGAGCGCTCGCTGCACGCGAAGTTCGTGCCCGGCGCCGATGAAGTCGGCGGATGTGTCGAGCCGTCGCCGACCTGCCGGGCCTATCTGTCTTTGTTGCTGGCGACCGGAGGCCAGGGCTCCTACCCCGCGCTCGCCGCTGCCGTGCTGCCGTGTTTCTGGATCTACGAGGACGTGGGGCGCCGCCTGCTGGCCGAGGTGTCGCTCGACGGCCACCCTTACGCGGATTGGATCGCAACCTATGGCGATCCCGAATTCGCTGTTGCCACCGAACAGGCCAAGACCATCGTGAATCGGTTGGCGCGAGAGGGCTCGGCCGATCTTCGGCTCCGGATGCTCGATGTTTTTCGCGCAGCGAGCCGTTATGAGTGGATGTTCTGGGATGCCGCCTGGCGACGGGAGAACTGGCCCGAATTCCCGAGCCACTGAGCGCCCCCTCCAGCTGCCATCCGACACGCTCTGCAGCTGACCTCGGCGCAGCTGACCTCGGCCGGAGCCGCCGCTGCGATTCCCGCCGACCACCCGAAACCACCCAGGCTCACCCGAGACCACCCAGGCTCGCCCGAGGTGACCCAAGCTCGCCCGAGATCACCCAGGCTCGCCGGGGATCACCGAAACACCCGGGCGCAGGGTAGTCCCTGCACCCGGGCTCGTAGCCGGTTGGTCTGTACGGATCCCCGCGACGGTCCCCGCGGTCCGTTCACCCGCCAGCGTGGCGATGCGGCATGGCCAGAACCGAACGAATAAGTGGACGATCGGCTAATTTCGCAGCAACAGAAGCCCTCTCCGGCTCGGAGCGAAATTCCGGGGACGGGACGGCGATCCGAACGCACTCGGCTCACACCGACCCCACAAGCTCTCGAGCCGGCGGGCCCTACCCGCGCCGCTAGGGGGCAGGCGCAGCGGTGGTTGTCGTCGGGGTCGGCGGAGTGGTCGGGGTCGTCGGAGTCGTCGGCGGCGCTGACGTAGACCTTGCGCTTCTGCTGGTGGTGGGCGGAGCCGTGGTGGTCGGAGCCGTGGTAGCCGGAGCCGTGGTGGTCGGGGCTGTGGTCGGGGGCGGCGCGGTGGACGGCACCGTGGGCGGCGCGACGACCGTCGACGACGATGTGGAGTGGCTCGTTCGAATGGTGGTGATCGGCGGAACGGGAACAGACCGACTGGTCGGTGTCGTCGTCGCCGTACTGGTGTGGATTGTGGAACGGGTCGTGGTGGACGCCGTGGTCGCGCTCAGAGAAGCCGTGGTGCTCGGCGACTGCGTAGTCACGTCGGCGTGCGTCGACGAGGTCGAAGCGTCCGTTGCTCCGACAATTGCGCTCGACGAGCCTGTATAGACAAGAACAGAGATCTGGGTCGTTTTCTTGACCGTTTTGCCTGCCGCGGGTGTCTGCGGTTGCGTTGGCGCTATCGAGATCAGATCCGGGTGATCGATGTATTCTGGCGTACTGGCGATCAAGCCCACCAAAGCCAGGTCCGAGGTGATCACCGGTATTTGCAGCAGGTCCGCGCTGGTTCTTCCGGCCCATCCCAGAGCGGTGAGTTGGACGACCGCACCGTCCACTGTCTGGTTCGCCAGATTCGGCACCACGAACAACTGGTCGTTCGAAACTTGCAGTGTCAAGGGAGTTCCAACCGCAACGCTCACGCCGGGGCGGGCGCCGGAATAGCGCAGAACCGTACCGAGCGGCTCGATTCCGTCGACCGGCCGCTGGATTGCGGTGAGCCCGACGGCGCTTAATTCCGCGACGGCGGCTTGATACGACTTTCCGATCAGGTCTTTCGGTACGACGGCATATTCGGGCCCGGCACCGACCTGCACGGTAATGGTGGTTCCCGGCTTCGCCGTTGTATTCGAATTCGGAATCTGGGCGACTATCTGGTTCTTCTCCGCTTCCGTGGACATGACCGGCACAGTCTTCAACGCCAAATTCAACTTCGCCAACCTGGTTTGAGCGTCCTGCGGCGTCAGCCCCTTCAGATCGGGCACCGAGACGGAAATGATTCCGATGCTGATCTGCAGCTTGACCGGCCGACCCAGCACGATCGGGGTACCCTGGCTCGGATCCTGCTTTGCCACGGAGCCGCGCGGAACGGTCGCCGATTCCGTCTCGGTCTGGGCGCCCAGGGTCAGCCCGATGTCGGTCAATGCCCTTTTAGCCCGTTCGAGCGTCAGTCCTTCGACCTGCGGCATGACCACCTGCCGACTCGCGGACGTACTGCGCGTCACTCTCATCGTCAGGAGAATCGCCCCGACCAGCAGCGCCAGGCACAGCACGCCGATACCGACGGTTGCCCACCGCTTCTTCGATGGATTCGGTTCAGGTCGCTGCTGCGTGGCTGGAAGTGATGTCTGCGCCGGAGCGAACAGCGACGCTCCCGCCATGGCCGAAGGGGGAAAACCCGCTGGTTCGTCCGCTGCGGGAAGGATCGGGTCGCTGCCACCGCCTACCGCCGGCGTGGCACGGTCGGACGTGCCGGCTACCGCGCCGACCAAGGCGGACTCCATCTCGGCCGCTGTCTGGAATCGATCCAGCGGAGCTTTGCTGAGCGCCTTGAGAACCAACGCGTCGACTCCCGCAGTCAACTCCGGGCGAGCCGAGCTGGGTGCGTTCGGTTCTTCCCGCACGTGCTGATAGGCCACTGCAAGAGGGGATTCGCCGGTGAAGGGAGGAGCGCCGACCAGCAGTTCGTAGAGGACGCAACCCGCTGCGTACACATCGGAGCGAGCATCGACGGCCTCGCCTCGGGCCTGCTCCGGCGCCAGATAGTGGGCAGTCCCCATCACGGCCGCGGCGCTGGTCATGGTTGCCTGCGCATCGGCCATCGCTCTGGCGATCCCGAAGTCCATCACCTTGACGGAGCCACCATCGGTCAGCATCACATTGGCCGGTTTGACGTCGCGGTGGACGATGCCGTGGCGATGGGAGAAGTCAAGCGCTGCACAGACGTTCGCGACGATCTCCATCGAATCCTGCGGCGAGAAAGGTCCGTGTCGGCGAAGCAGATCGCGCAGGGTCTCGCCTTCGACGAATTCCATCACGATGTAGGGATGTGTCCCGCTCTCGCTCTCGCTCTCGCCGGTGTCGTAGACGGCGACGATGGCCGGGTGGTTGAGCGACGCGGCGTTCTGGGCTTCCCGACGAAATCGGGTGTGGAAGGCCGGGTCACGAGCCAGGTCGGCGCGCAACACCTTGATGGCGACGTCGCGATCCATCTTGAGGTCACGACCTCGGTACACCTCTGACATGCCGCCGAGGCCGAGGACGTCGCCGGCCTCGTACCGATCACCGAACAGGTGACCCTTCATCCGGCGCCTCCGTCATGCCTCGACATCCTCGGACCCAGCGGTGACCCGTTGCGTCCGATCCCCTCGCCCGAATCGGGCGGGACACCAGGGCTGGCTACTTCTCGTGCCTGGCAAGCTGGCGTCCCAGTTCAACCTTCGTCATCCGCGAGTATCCACGAATGCCAGCCTTCTTGGCCCTTTCTACCAGTTGACCGCGAGTGTTGCCGACCACGTCCACTCCGCCGAACGTCTCACGCTCACCCGCCCGCTTTCGATCGGAGGGCTGCATCGACCGCGGATCGGACGGACCCGGCTCGTCCTTCAGCTCCCAGTGGTCGCCTCGTTTCTCGGCGATGTTCTTGACCGATCCCCAGGCCGTGCGATGCGCCCGCGCCTCGTCTCCGTACTGCTCCTCGGCACTGTCCAGGGTCTGCTCGTACGTCCGCTGCACCTTCTTCGGCGACCTCTTCAGCGTGCCGGGCAACTGCGGCTCGTCAGTGGGCATTCCAACTCCTTCTCGTCGTCGGGGTCGGTCCTCGTCTGGCCCGGGCCGTCCCCCGAGGTACGACAACCCAAGCCACCCCCCTGTCAACGAAATGGGGCCCTGCCGCATATCGGCCTGTTACCCCGAACCCGGGCCGGTGAACCGGTGTTACGGGGCCGCCGGCCTACGTGATCACGAAATGACGACCAACCCGGCCGCGTCTTGCAGATGCCGGTCCTCGTCACGGGATTCGACCAGATGATCCGCCCATTTCAGAACGAGTGCAACGAGCTGATCGGGGATGAACCTCAGGACCGAGCAGCCCTCCACTCCCAATTTTGCCAGCCGCTCGGATGCCTGGTGCCCGGACTACAGCCCGACGATCAATGCGGTGATCACCGCAGACCTCCGTACCTCTCGGACTCTTGGGGGCATAGTGCGGGTGGTAAACGAAATGGGGCCAGCCCCTTGAATGCTGAGACCGGCCTTTCACTGCACAAATGTGGTGGAGCTGCAGGGAATCGAACCCTGGACCTCTTCGATGCGAACGAAGCGCGCTACCAACTGCGCTACAGCCCCGAACGCGGATCTCTCCGCGAACCTTGGAGAACAATACCAGCGCCCAGCTGGCAGCCAAGACACCTCCGGCGCGCCGACTCAGCCGGCGCGGAACGACTCTCCGACCAGCACCGGCACATTGCGAGAGACGTTCTCCTGGGCTGCGACGGGAACCTCGTTGCCGTAGCCGTCAGCCTCCAGTTCGCGGCCGGAGGCACAGGCCTGAAGTGCGGCCTCGGTGTTGCGGCCGAGCTCCCGGTACGCGGCCGCGGCGGCTCTGGCCTCAGGCGACGCGGGACCGACACCAGCCTTGAGCAGCGCGTCGATGACGGCGCCGGCGCCCCACAGATCCTCCACGGCCGGGCGCAGCAGATCTCCTGGCCACCGCTCCCCCGCGGCGACCACGGCGATCGGCCCGTGCACGGCGCCGCGGCCGATCCACGCGGCCACTGCCCGTGCATTGCGCAGGCAGGCTCCGAGAACGATCAATCCCGACTCGGCCAACTGCCGGGAGATGGCTGAGCCGTTGGGCGAGGGCAGTACCAGTTTGCGCACTCCGGCCAACGGACCACTGCGGGCTGCCTCCTGCACCGACAGCGGCGACAGGCTCACCCCGCTGGCCCCCGCTTCGCGCCGCCCTACCGCCAGTACCGCGCCGCGGGTAGCGGCGAATGCCGCCGCCGAGGCATCCCGGAATCGAAACGGAAACACCTCGACGCCTTCGTCCACTGCGACGGACAGCGCGGTGGTGAAGGAAAGGACGTCAGCGACCACTGCGACGGCGGCGCCGTGAGCGATCGCCGCGGCACCGGGCATGCCCCAGTCGAATCGGATCGTCCAGCCCGGCTGACGGTGGTGATCCGTGGCAGGCGGCGTCATTGTCGGGTCCCAGTCATCGGCGCCCGCTCAGCCGGCGGAAGGCATCGGGTCACTGCCCCGAAGCACGGCGATATGCCTCCGGCAGGTAATACTCCAAGTCGTCGAACGTCGGATCGTCGTCTTCCAGGTCGATGACTTCTCTGCCCCGGCGGTAACCGGACGGGGGCACCTGGGAAACGGCGACAGGCCGGCCGCTGAAAGGGTGGGCGGCAACGGTGTAGCCGGCGCCCGCGACCTCCGGAAATGCCATCTCCTGCTCAGGTCGGATCTGCCTCGCGCGCCGCAGCCGGGCATCGCGTCGCTGCTGGATCTCGTTCTCGATCCGGACCTGCCGTCGCAGATATGTCAGGTATCCGACCGTCAGCAAGGCGAACACGACCGCACCGCTCCACAAGATCGGCTTGTACAGATATGCCGCCGCCCCGAAGACGAGGGTGGCCAGGACCAGGATCAGCGTGACTCGACGTCGACGCGAGAACCGGTAGGCCCGAGCAGCTTCGGCAGCGTCGGGGTCGTAGCCACCTCGGCCGGAGCGACGGGGAACCGGACGCAGTTGCGCCTCGTCCAACGAGCGCAGCCGGTCGTACCCTTGGCCACGGTCGTTCGTCGACTCGCCACGCTCGATTGGTGCGCGCGGAACAAATTCGGTGCGATACGAGTCCGGTTCCGGTTCAAGTTCCGGGGAATTCGTCCTCACATCGCTCCGGTACGAGCCTGGTTCGTATCGGGTACTGCCGGCCGTGCGCGACGCTTCGCGGTCCTCGTTCTCGAAATCCGCGTCGTCGAATTCGGATTCGGACAGCTCATCGGCTACCGGCTCGGCCACGAAATCATCCTCTACTTGTACTGCGTTGCGCGGGCCGAGTTTCGGTCGGCGCCGAATGGAGGCCGACGCCATGCGCAGGACCCGAAAAGTGCCGCCATCGGTTTCGGTCTCCGGCACCTGTTCGCGTCGTCTGGCGACCATCGGCACCAGGACGACAAGCCATGCTGCGACGAGGAACACGATGATCAGCGACGTGGGGATGGTGGACATCGCGCCTCCTCTCGAATTGGATCCGGTCGGCCGCGCACGCGCACGACAGGCCGTGGGTTCACGCTAGCGACCGACCGACCTCAAGCTCCGTAGGGACACGCCAACACCGCCGGTTTCCGTCGCCATCGGGCCGGGCGATCGGAGCGCGGACGGGTTGCCGGGCCTGTCGAGTTTCCCGCTCCGCCGCGGCCGGGGCGCAGCTCACTCCGAACGCGACTGCGACCCGTTCGCGCGAAAACGATGCCACTGGGCCAACAGTTGGCCGGTTCCGTCCGGCAGCTCCTCTTTCGTCATGGCGAACAGCAGGTGATCTCGCCAAGCGCCGTTGATGTCGAGATACCGCTGCAAATAGCCCTCCTGCCGAAACCCGAGGTGCGCCACCACCGCCCGACTGGCCACGTTGGTGGGCGCAATCGTTGCTTCGATACGGTGCAGCCCAACGGGTCCGAAGGCATGACCGACGGCAAGGGCCAGTGCCGCCGTAGCGATGCCACCACCCTGTCTGGTCGAATCGACCCAGTAGCCGGCCCACGCCGAACGCAGGGCACCGCGTTGGATGCCGCCCACGGTCACCTGCCCGACGAACTGTCCGTCGACCGCGACGGCGAACGGCAGAACTTCACCGCGTCGCGCCGCAGCCGTCAGCAACGATCGATGAGAGTGCCACTGTGCTTTGGTATGCCGTTGCTCCCAGGTCAGCGAGCTGGTCGCATCCCACGGCGCGATGCTCGCCTCGTCACGGGTCCTGATCCCCCGCCAGCGTTCGCCGTCGGAGCGGCTCAGCGGACGAAGTTCGACTGCACCGGCCTGAACCCGGACCGGCCCCAGTTGCGCGGGCCAGCCAGGGTGCCGCGCGCCGGGGAGCCATCCGTCGACCGTCACGACGACTCACGCACGTTGGGCGAGGAACGAAACCGAAACTTCGGTCCCCACCGGGATCTCGGTCGCGTCCTCATCGATGAGCACCAAGCAGTTCGCCTCCGCCAAGGAGGCGAGCAGGTGGGTGCCGCCGCCGCCGAGAATGTGCACCAGGTACTCGTCGTCCTCGTCGCGCATCAGCTGGCCGCGCAGGAACTGACGTCGACCATCGGGCGAGCTGATCGGTTCGAGCGTTCGAGCGGACACTGTGCGCCGGTAGGGATTCCGCCTGCCCAACATCACCCGCAGGACAGGGCGCACCATCACCTCGAAGACCACGAGCGCGGAAACCGGATTGATGGGCAGCAGGAACGTCGGCACCGAATCCGGTCCCAGCCGGCCGAAACCCTGCGCCGAGCCGGGCTGCATGGCAACCCGGGTCAGATCGAGCTCACCCAGGTCGGACAACGCCTCCACCACAAGTTCGGCGCTGTGGCCGCCGGCTGCGCCGGAGATCACGACGACCTCGGACACGAGCAGCCTGGCCTCGACCAACTCGCGAAATTTGCGCGGATCCCGCGGCGCGATACCGACCCTGTTGACCTCGGCGCCGGCGTCCCGGGCCGCCGCCGCGAGCGCGAAGGAGTTGACGTCGTAGACCTGTCCCGGCCCTGGAGATCTGGACACGTCGACCAGTTCGTCGCCGACCGAGATGATCGACAGCCGGGGCTTGGGATGCACCAGCACCTTGTCCCGCCCGACCGCGGCGAGCAGTCCTACCTGAGCGGACCCGATGAAGGCCCCCGATCGCACCGCGACGTCACCGGGCTGAACGTCCTCACCGGTCCGCCGGACGTACTGACCGGACCGGAGCGATCTCGTCACGTTGACCCGGGCGCCTGCCCGCTCCGCCGCGGATCGCGGAACCACCGCGTCGGCGATGGTCGGCAGGGGCGCGCCGGTAGCCACGTACACGCACTGGTGTGGTTGAAGTCGGTGGGCCGACCTGGTCCCCGCATCGATCTCACCGACGACCGGCATCGCGACCGGGTTCTCCGGCGAAGCGCCGTACACGTCGACCGAGCGGACCGCGAAGCCGTCGACCGCGGCCTGGTCGAAAGCCGGCAACGCCGCCGAGGCCACCACCTCCTCCGCACACAACAGGCCCTGCGCCTCCGAGATGGCGACCCGGACCGGCGGTGGCGTGAGGGCGGACGAGAGCACCAGATCCAGTTGATCGGTGACCGAGCGCATCAGTTCCCCTGCACGGGTCGGCGTGGCGCTGGTCGACCTGCGGCCGGCCTCTCGGGCCTCGGTTTCGTCGGCGGATCCTCGGTCATGTCGGGTAACGCTACTGTCTGCGCCACTCGGTGCACATCCGCCACCTCTACGGGCCGACCGGCGTGCGAACGCCGGCCCACGAAGTCGGCGCACCGGGCCGGGCACCGCGGGACGCATTCAAGCGGCGGCGAACGGCTACCGTCGGCCGGTGACCGACCACGCGCGCGCCACCTGCCGACCCATCGACAAGACGGAGCTGCGACGTGCGTTGGTCGGCGCGCGCCGGGCCCGGTCCGCCTCGGATCGTATTGCTGCGGCGACCCGGAACTCGCAACATCTTGCGGCCGAGTTGTCCGGAGCACCTGTGGTCTGCGCATTTCTGCCGTTGCCCAGCGAACCGCTGAGCATCGGCCTGCTCGAGCAGCTTGCGACGACCGGTACGACCGTTCTGGTGCCCGTCGTCGCCTCGGGCGCTCCACTGGACTGGTGCCGCTTCCCCGGGCCAACGAGTCCCGGCCCCTTCGGCATCGCCGAACCGAACGGCCGCCGCCTTGGCCCCGGCGCAGTGACCACGGCAACCGCGATCCTGATCCCCGCGCTGGCCGTGGATCGAGCCGGCCGGAGACTGGGCCGGGGCGAAGGCCACTACGACCGCGCCCTGGCCCTGCTGGGCATGACGGCCCCACTGCGGAAGACGGCTCAACCGGGGACGCCCCTTCCAGAGCTGATCGCCGTCGTGTTCGATGACGAGATCATCGCCGGGGTACCGGTCGAATCGCATGACGTCGCCGTCACTGCAGTCACCACCCCCACTGGCGGACTCGAGTATTTCCGCAGGTGAGCGGTGGTCAGTTGCACGCCTCGCCCTGTTCGGCGCATCATCGAACTGGCAGTCTCCTGTCCCGAGTGCCAACCTGAGTGCTCGAATCCGTGCGCTTGCGTGCGATCCGGGAATCGAGACGGCTGCAGCAACACATCCTGAGCAAGATTTCACCTACCTCGCGCGCCACGGCCGTGAGGTGACCGCCGGAGGAACGCGTGCCCACCTATCAATACGCCTGCACCGAGTGTGGACATCGCTTCGAGCAGGTCCAGGCCTTCTCCGACTCGTCGTTGACCGACTGCCCGAACTGCGCCGGCAAGCTCCGCAAGGTCTACGGATCTGTCGGCGTGGTCTTCAAGGGCAGCGGCTTCTACCGCACCGATTCTCGGTCCGGGGCAGCGTCGGCCGCCGCGGGCGGGGAAAAGGCGGGCGGGGACAAATCCGGCGGCGACAAGTCGGATTCGGGATCCTCGGGCGAGTCGAAGCCGGCCGTCAAAGACGCTGCCGCCGCCTCCACCGGTAAGTCCGGCGACAGCGGCTCCTCCTCGTCGAACACTTCGGCGTCATCGACGTCTTCGTCGAACGGCGCCGCTTCCTCCTCGGGCAAGTCGACCTCTTCCAGCAAGCCGGTTCCGGCGGCGAAGTCCAAGTCCTGACAGGAGCGAACTCGCGAGGACTGCCGGTGGCTATTTGATCCCGGTCTGGGCCACACCCTGGACGATCTGTCGTTGGAAGAGCAGGAAGACCGCGAGCAAGGGAAGAATGCCCAGTACGGACGAGGCCATCACCTCTGCGTAGAGGTTGGCCGAGCCACCGACGAGACCGGAAAGGCCGACCGGGATGGTCTGGGATTTTGTCTGCGTCAGTACCAGCAGTGGCCACAGGAACGCATTCCACGAACTGACGAACGTCAGAATCGCCACGGCAGAGACGGCTGGACGACACAGTGGCATGCAAACCCGGCGGTAGATCATCCACCAGCTCGCACCGTCCAATCTTGCTGCTTCGATCAGGGGCTCAGGTATTCCGCGCAGGAAGGACTGGAATACGAACACCGCTATCGGCGCCGCAATCGCAGGCAGAATCAGCGCCCAGTAGGTACCCAGCAGGTGAATGGACCGGAACTCGATGAATTGCGGTAGCACAGTTCCTTGGGTCGGCACCATCAGACCGATGAGAACGACAGCGGTCACAGCGCCACGGCCGCGGAATTTCAGATGCGCGAGCGCGAACCCGATCATCGAGCAGACGACCACCGTGAACACCACGGACAGTGTCGAGATCAGAAAGCTGTTGAGATACCACCAACCGATGGGGTTGTCGTGCAGCGTGCTGCTGTAGGCGCTGAAGGTCCAGTGGCTCGACCACCAGCTCACCGGATTGGCCGTGATCTCGTTGTCCGGCCGCAGTGAGGTGACCAACGCCCACACGAATGGCACCAGCCAGATCAGACCGAACAAGGTCAGACAAGTTGCCGCGAGGCGGTTGAAAACCTTGGTCCCCTTACCGCCTTCGACTTCCGTATCGCGTCGGAGAACCGGCGTCGCGCCGGGAGCAAACGAAGTTGTCATGGTTGCGCCTTTTCCCTTACGCCTTGATGGTGGATTTGGCGGTCTTGTTGCTGACCCGGCGGAGCACGACCCACACCGCGGAAACGATTATCAGGATGACCACGTAGACCATCGTCGCCGCCGACGCGTAGCCGCCGCGGTAGGAGGTGAATCCGGTGTCATAGATGTATTCGATGACGGGTCTGGTCTTGTTGCCCGGCCCTCCCGCCAGCAGGATGTAGATCTGGTCGAACACTTTCAGCGACGCCAGAATCTGCAGGATCAGCACCAGCCCGATGGTCGGCCGGAGCAGCGGCACGGTGATGCGGGTGATCTGCTGCCACGGGGATGCGCCATCGATGGCCGAGGCCTCGTACACATCCTCGGAGATGTCCTGGATGGCGGCCGTGTACAGGATGAAGTTCAAACCGAAAGTCCACCACAAGGTGAGCAGGGTGACGGCGAACCAGGCCCCACCCGTGCTGCCCAGAAAGTTCGGGGCAGTGAGCCCGACCAGGCTGAAGGCCTTGGTGATCAGGCCGGTCTCCGGGGTATACATGAAGGCGAAGATCAAACAGACCGCGGCGGACGGCACGACGTATGGCGCAAAGAATGCCAACCGGAAGAACCAGCGATTTCTGGTCAGGCGTCCGGCGAGAATGGCGAACAGCAACGGTACGAGCACCAGCAGCGGAGTGGTCAGCAGCGTGAAAATCGTGGTGTGCCACATCGAGGCCCAGAAATCCGGGCTCTTGAGCACGTCCGCGTAGTTGGACAGGCCGACCCACTCACCCACACCGGAACTCACGGTGGAGGTATTGAAAAGGCTGATCACTAGCCCGATCAACACCGGCCCGATCAAGAACAGGACATAGATGACCAGGAACGGGGTGGAGAACAGCCAGCCCGCGCGACCGGCCTCGCCCAGACTGGTCCGCGCCGATCTGCGGGGCGCTGGGGGGCGATCAGCGATGGGTGGGGCCACAGCGGTTGTCGTCATCTGTACGCTCCTGTTCCTATTGCACCGGTGGGCGTGCGGCCGAAAAGGTTTTCAGGGCCGCGGTCATGCTGCTCACACCGGCCTGCGGTGTTATCTGACCGCCCAGCACGCTGGTGATCACCGAGCCCATCGAATTCTGAAAATCTGAACCGGCGCCGGTGTACCACCCGGGCGGGTCGTAGACGGCGTTGAACGCGGCCTGGATGTAGTTGCTCTGCGGCTTCTCGGTGAGAAACTCCTTGCTGCGCTGTACCGGCAACCAGGCGGGTACGTGGCCGCCGTCGGACCAGGTCACGCTGTTGGACAGCAGACCCTTGATGAAGGTGACCGCGTCCGCGGTGCGCTGCGCAGACCGGCCCGAGCTTCTCGGAATGACCAGGGAGTGCGAATCCGCGTAGGCGTGTGGCTTTGCGCCGAGGATGGCCGGAAATGGAACGACGTTGAACGTCAACGGCCGGCCGTCGGGTAGCGTCGTGCCGCGATAGGTGGGTAACTGCCAGACGCCATCGAAGAGGAATCCGACGCTGCCCTGACCGAAGAGTGTGCCCGCCGTGGTGGGGGTGGCATTGCCCGGCATCAGACCCAATGGGCCGGTGAGGCTCTGCATGAAGGCGAAGGTCTCTTCCAACGCGGCGGCATCAAGAGTCACCCGGGTGCCCAGGTCCGACACGATGGGTCCGGCCAAGCCGGAATACAGCGTCATGAAGAAGCGCCAGGTGGTGGACGGATCAGCGGTGTTGGCCGAGACTGCGCCGTATTTCCCACCGGCCGATTTCATGGCCTTGAGCGCACTGACGAAATCGTCGCGACCGTTGATCGGTGTGAGATTGTCACCGGCAGCATTGAGCAAACCGGCCTTCTTGGCCAGGTCGACGTTGTAGAACATGACGAAGGGATGGGTGTCCAGCGGTATCGCATAGACCTTGCCGTCGACGGTGGCCTTCGACCAGGCGGCGGGCGTGAATTTATCCTGGGTGATGCCTGCGGCGCCGACGCCGGCGTCTTCGACTGGTTCCAACAGCCCCGCCTGCGCCAACAAGGGTAGTCGCGACAGGTGCGCGATCCCGACGTCCGGCGGGCGACCGCTGGACGCGGACAACGCCAGCTTGGTGTAGTACGGATTGCCCCAGGACAACAGGGTCGACTCCACCGAGATGCGGTTGGTCTGCTGCACCTGGTCGACCATCGTCTTCATATTCTTGCCGTCACCGCCACCGAACAGGTGCCAGAAGATGACATCGGCGGTGTTGGGCTGCGCCCCCGTCATACTGCTGAGCACCGGGGACGAGCAGCCGGCCAGCAGTCCGGCGACGGTGAGTCCGCTGCTGGCGGTGAGGAATCGACGGCGCGACAGAGATCCCGACATGCAACTGTCCCTTCGTTGTGACATCAGCGACACGACACGACTTTGGCACACTTCTTGCATCGAGGCAAGACATGCGGACGGGCAAAAATCTCAAGTCTTTGCATCGAGGCAAGAAATGTCAGCCAGTAACTCTGTCTGCCCTGTTGCATCGAGGCACGAAGTGGTTCAATTCAGATCGCACGAAGGCGGAGCGAGCAGAAGGAGCCACGGTGAAGGCAACGCAACAGGACGGTTCGTATCCTCGGCCGACCATGTGTCGGCAACAATGGGTCAGCCTGGACGGCACCTGGGATTTCGCCTACGACGACGCCGATGAGGGGATGGGTGCGCGTTGGTATCTACCAGGCATGGCGGAGCTTTTCGATCGCAGCATCCAGGTGCCGTACCCGCCGGAGTCCTCGGCGTCGCAGATCGGCGATCGAGGCTTTCATCCGATCCTCTGGTACCGCCGCGTGATCTCGTCCGAGATGCTCGTGCCGGTCGACAGCGCGGCCGGGTCCAGGGTGCTGATCCATTTCGGAGCGGTCGACCATCGGGCACGGGTGTGGTGCGACGGGCAGCTGGTCGCCACTCATGTCGGTGGCCAGACTCCGTTCTTCGCCGACGTCACGGACGTCTTGGATCCCGATGCCGCTGAACATTCGCTGGTAGTGCGCGCCGAGGACGATCCGGTGGATCTGGACCAACCCAGAGGAAAGCAGGACTGGCGGGAGAAGCCGCACGGAATTTGGTACGAACGGACCAGCGGGATATGGCAACCTGTCTGGGCCGAGACGGTCGGCGCGGAACACGTCACCGCTACGGACTGGATACCCGATCTGGCTGCCGGCATCCTGCGCGGAACGATTGCGCTGGCGCACTCCCCCGCCCAGGAATTGCTGATCGAAGTCACGGTCAGTCTGGGCGAGGAAGTACTGGCCGAACAATCAACCGTTGTCCGCCGTCGGTCCACGACCATCGACATCCCCATTTCCGCGCTGCGCCACGGTCAGGACCGGGCACGGCTGCTCTGGACGCCGGAGCAGCCGGCGTTGGTCGACATCGAGATCGTGCTGAGGGAAAGGCATTCCGGGCGACCACTGGATACGGTGGCCTGCTACGCCGGATTGCGCAGCGTCGGGGTCGGCCGCGGCTCCTTCCAGCTCAACGAGCAGCCCTACTACATCCGGGCCGTCCTGAGCCAGGGTTATCGACCGGACACACATTGGGCGTCCACCGGCTCCGCAGAGTTGCGCCGCGAGATCGAACTGGCCAAGTCGATGGGTTTCAACGCCGTTCGCACCCATCAGAAGGCGGAAGATCCCCGTTTCTTGCATTGGGCCGACCGGCTGGGCCTGTTGGTCTGGGCGGAAACTGCTGCCGCCTATGATTTCTCACCGACTGCCGTCGAACTGCTGGTCGGCGAGTGGTTAGAAATTGTGCGGCGGGACCGCAGTCACCCCGCCGTGATGGCCTGGGTACCGATCAACGAAAGTTGGGGCGTCCAGGACATCGCCTCCAGCGCCGCGGAGCAGCAATATTCCCAGGCGCTGGTCAGCCTGACCCGTGCGCTCGACCCGCACCGACCCGTCATCTCCAACGACGGGTGGGAACACGTGGACAGCGACATTCTCGGTCTGCACGACTACGCCAGTGATCCGGCGGTCCTTCGGGCCCGCTATGCGGACAAGGACACCCTGATCAAGGAGTTTGCGCTGGGCGTCGGCCCACAGGGCCGCCGTCCGATTCTTCGGGAATCACAGCTGCAAGCGTTCCGGAACGGCGACGCTCCGCTGATGATCACCGAATTCGGCGGCATCTCGCTGTCCACCGACCGGGATGCCTGGGGGTATGCCGAAGTCAGCTCGGACTCGGAATACGCAGCCCTGCTACTGCACTTGTTCGAGGCGTTGCGGGCCAGTCCGGTGGTGACCGGCTTCTGTTACACCCAGCTCATGGACACCGGTCAGGAAACCAACGGTCTGCTGTTCGCCGACGGAACTCCCAAACTGCCGATCGAGGCGCTGCACCACATCGTCACCGGCAGCAAAGACGGCGGGGACGTCGCACCCGGCTCCACCTTCGGCTGGACGGGGTAGCTCGTTTCCGATGACCTGCGTGGCCGGCCGGGTTTGTGAAAGGGTGGTGGACGTGGCGGTCACCATGCGCGATGTTGCTCAGCACGCGGGAGTCTCCACCCGCACCGTGTCCAACGTCGTCAACGACTTTCCCTATGTCTCGGATGATATGCGGGCGAAGGTGCAGGCCGCGCTGGACGAACTCGACTACAAGCCCAATCTGATGGCCCGAGGACTGAAGCAGGGACGAACCGGGATCATCACGCTGCTGCTGCCCCAGATCGCGGTGCCGTACTTCGGGGAGATCGCCCACGAGGTCGTCGAGTACGCGAGCCGGCTCGGCTGCACCGTGATGATCGACGAGACCGGTGGTCGGAGTGACCGCGAGTTGGACCTGCTCCAGGTGGCTGCTCGGTCCGGGTGGGTCGACGGGGTGCTGATGAGCTCACAAGGCTTGCGCGGTCCGGCGCTTGCGCATCTGCCGGTCGACATTCCCGTTGTGCTGCTGGGTGAACGGACGGCCAAGACGACGCTCGACCACGTCGGCATCGACAACATCGGTGCCGCCGCGGCCGCAGTTCGCCATCTGCTGGCCACCGGTTGCCGACGAATTGCCGCCATCGGCGGTAATCCCAGCCTTTCTGACATGACCTCCCGCCTCCGATTCAAGGGATATCGGGCAGCCTTGCGCGTCGCGGGCATCCCGAACGATGATGACCTCTACGTTCACACCGCTACTTACAAAAGACTTGGCGCCGCTCCGGCGATCCGGCAATTGCTACATCTGGCCGATCCGCCGGACGGATTGTTCTGCTTCAGCGACGAATTGGCCGCGGGGGCGCTGCGGGAACTGCACGATCAAGGAATTCGCGTACCCGAGGAAATGAAGGTCGTCGGATTCGACGACATCGACGAGGCCAGATTCTCCATTCCGACGATTACCTCCATCTGTCCCGACAAGGCCGATATCGCCAAGGTGGCCCTGACAATGCTGCTCGAAAGAGTACGGGGCTCGACCGCCAAACCCCGGGACATCAGAGTCGGATACGAACTGATCATCCGTGAGAGCAGCATCGGCGCCCAACGAGCTGAGTGACTCACCGCTCAGATCGGGGTGCCGGGCCCGACGACCTGACGACCTGACGCAGCGCCCAGCAGTTGTCCCCACGCCCTCGCCTGTCCACAATTGGCCCGACCACAGGGGCGGCAGGTCATCGAAGACATAGTTTGAGTCGATGCACAACCGCAGCGATCCGCGCCCGCCGGCCACCTTCGGCGCTCCCGTTCGCAATGGATTCGCAGCGCGGCGCAGCGATGGCCTGCAACCACATTGGCCGGATCGGATCGCGACGGCCGCGCGCAGTCGACGCCGGGGTGGTCGCCGCGCCAGGACCGTCCGCCGGGCGCTGGCTGCCGCGCTGTTGATCGTCGCCGGCGTACTCGCACTGAGCTCCCGGCCGAGCCCCGTGGTCGGCACGGCCGTGCTGGCGGTCACGCGGGATCTGGGAGCCGGCTCCAGCTTGACGCCGTCAGATCTCACCACGGTAGCGCTGGGAAGGATTCCGGACGGAGCGCTGCGAGAAGCACCGCAGGCCGTGGGTCACCTGCTGTCGGCGGCCGTTCGCAAGGGTGAGGTTCTGACCGATGTTCGGTTGGTGACATCAGGCGGGCCAAGTCCCGGCCCCGGACGGGTCGCCGTGCCCATCCGCCCCGCCGATCCCGGAACCGTCGATCTGCTCAGTCCCGGCGTCCATGTCGCGGTCCTGGCCGTGCCCGAGAGCGGGCGCCCGACGGTTCTGGCCACCGACGCGATCGTGCTGTCGATCCCCGTTCCCTCGAAGGCGGACCCGACAAAACGTCTGGTGGTACTGGGTGTTCCGGCTGCGGCCGCCGATCGGATTACTGCCACCGGGGTGAACGGAACGCTGGCGCTGCGATTTACCTAAAGAGGCGCCGCGGCGTAGTGCCGCGGACATGTCCGCGGAGTAACCTCCCGAAGTTCGCTGAAACGTCAGGTGCCCCAGGTGCCCTCACCCAGGAGATGTGCATGCTCAACGGTTTCAAGAATTTCATCCTGCGCGGCAACATCATCGAGCTCGCGATCGCCGTTGTCATCGGTACAGCCTTCACTGCCCTGGTGAGCGCATTCGCGAAATACATCATCAACCCGATCATCGCGGCTTTCGGCGGCAAGAGTGTCGATGGGCTGGCTTTCTACCTGATTCCCAGCAACAAGGCCACCCTGATCGACTTCGGGTCGTTGATCACCGCGTTCCTCACTTTCTTGATCACCGCGGCGGTCGTCTACTTCGTCTTCGTATTGCCGATGAACAAGCTTGCGGAGCGCCGTACCCGCGAGCAGACGACGGTGGCGGCCGACCCGACCGAACTCCAGTTGCTGATCCAGATCCGAGATCTGTTGGCGGCCGAGAAGTCCGCCGGCAAGACGCTCTGACCACAGCCGCGAACGCCGGCATTTCGGCCACGCGGCACATCAGCAACGCGGGCACATCGGCAACGCGGCACATCAGCAACGCGGGCACATCGGCCGCACGGCCACGGTTCCACTCTTCACTCAGCGCGGTGGCTCACCCATGGTGCGGTGGCTCACGCCGCGCGCAGGGCTCACCCATGGTGCGGTGGTTCACGCAGCGCGCGGTGGTTCACGAAGCGGGCGGTGGCTCACGCAGCACGCGGTGGCTCACCCATGGTGCGGTGGCCGATTTTGCCGGTACCAATCCTCGCTGAACCCTGCGGAGTCGCTCGGGTCACGTTCGTCCGAGGTCACGTCGGGCAGCACCTCTCCGAAGACGTCGTCGAGCCTCTTGCGCTCGGCGGCGCCGACGTCCGCGGACGAATCCGTCTGTGCCGTTGGGTGTGCGGCGGCCGGACCGACGCCGGGCGCCGAGGGTGGCTTCATGGCACCAGCGTGCCACCGTTCGAGCCCCCTGGCCCGCCGATCGCTCAGCTGGCCCGCCGGTCGCTCAGCTGTCCGCCGATCGCTCAAATGTCCGGGTCGGAGAGTTCGCCGATGACGTGGATCGCCAATGGGATCAGGGTGGCCAGGCCGTCGCGAATGGCCTGGCGGGAGCCGGCGACGTTGGCGACCAACGTCGATCCGGATACGCCGACCAGACCGCGGGAGACGACGGCGTCGACCACACCGGCGGCCATGCCGGACCAGCGCAACGCCTGCGCGATGCCCGGAAGCTCACGGTCGAGCACCTCTCCAGTCACGTCCGGAGTCACATCTCGGGGTGAGATGCCGGTGCCGCCGACGGTGACCACCAGGTCGACGCCACCGATGACGGCAGTATTCAAAGCGTTCCGGATGTCCAGGGCGTCCGAGGGCACCGCCACCGAGCCGTCCACCACGAACCCGGCTTCGGTGAGGAGTTCGGTCACCAGCGCACCGGCGCCGTCGTCACCTTCTCCGTGCACGAGCTGGTCGGTGATCGAGACGATGAGCGCGCGGCCGGCGTGGGGCTCTGTCGGCATGGATGTACCTCCTGTTGGAAGGTCGACTCCTTCGCGGCGCCGAGACCTGTGCCAAGGAGACTAGCCACCGACAAGAGCGGGATTTGTGCGCGCCCCGGCCGACAGTGGTGGGTCGGGCCGACCGGCCGACTCTGAGTGCGACCGCTAACCGGCCGGAATGGCTCCGACCGGGTCCGGACGGAGCAGGAATTCCACCGCCGCGGAGCGAAACGCAGCCGAGGTCACCGCGGTGATGTGGTCGCGCCCCGGCAACGCCAGAAAGTGGCCAACGGGCAATTTTGCCGTCCATTCGGCCACGCCGTCGGTGACGACATCGGCGTCGCCGGCAACCGTCAGGGTCGGCACCGTCACATCCGCGGCGATCATCGGTGACGGATTCTGCGCCAGGCCCCTGACCAGAGCTGACAATGCGGACCGATCGTTGCCCGGGATCGCATCGACGATTCGGGCGAAACGGCGGTCCGAACCATCGGGGCCGGGCTTCCCGACCAAGGCGCTCTCGAACGCATCCAGGTCAAGGCCCGAGAACAACGGTCGGCCGTCATAACCACCGAGAACGGCGCGGCGAACCGTCGGTCGGCGACCCGACTGGACCTCGCGGCTCCCATGCCGGTCGGAATCGCCCGCGACGGCTACCAGTTCCGCCGCCAAACGACCCCCCATCGAATAGCCGATCAGGTCCAGTGCTGGCACCTGACCCAACTCGGCGGGCAGCGCGCCCAGCACCTGCAGCAGATCGGCTACCAGGATGGGCAAGCCGTAAGAACGGCTGTCGTGCGGCTTCGCTGATTGACCGTGGCCCCGGAGATCGACCACCACACTGGGGATCCCGGCTCTGTGCAGACCGGCCAGCCAACCGGTACGCCCCCAGTTCGCCTGCGCGTTGGATCCGAAACCATGGATCAGCAGCACCGGCACACCGGCGCCGGCTGGCCGGATCTGCACCGCGATCGGCGTCTCCTCGAATCCCGGAACGCGCAGGGAGACGACGTTCTCATTCCACGAGCGCGAGACTGCCATCCGGCAATCGTGCCTGCATCGGCCTCGGCCATCCCGCTCCGGTCAGTATTCTTCCGCTGTGGCACTCCTCACTGTCCAGCCCTCGCCGCCGGGTGCGAGCGGCTGGCCGGTTCCGGTCGTCGGGTTGCGCCTCTAAGGTCGAGACCGAGCGCGGACCGAACGGATCAGCGCGGCCGTCCGCTTTTCACCGGTGCAGGACCAGGAGAGGCAATCGTGGCCATTCGACGCAGCACATCCCGTGACCTTGCCCAGATTGCGATTTTCGCCGCGCTCATCGCGGCCCTCGGTGCCCCCGGCACCATCAAGGTCGGCACGACCGGTGTTCCGATCACCTTCCAGACGCTCGGCGTGATGCTGGCCGGAGCGATCCTCGGGGCGCGCAAGGGGTTCCTGGCCGTCCTGACCTTCGAGGTCCTGACCTTCGCCGGGCTTCCTTTGCTGGCCGGCTTGCGCGGCGGCGTGGTCTGGTTCACCACGTCCCCGTCCGCCGGCTTCCTGTGGGGGTGGCTCGCCGGGGCCGCACTGATCGGCGCTCTGACCGCCAGAATCCTGCCCCGGTACCCTCTGTGGCTGGGCATTCTTGTGACGGCCGCCGGCGGAATGGTCGTCATCTACGCCATTGCAATTCCGGTGTTGGCGCACAACGGTCACCTGTCGCTGTGGGCGGCCACGGCGTCGAACGGCTGGTACCTCATCGGCGACTCGGTCAAGGTCGTGGTGACGGCGCTGGTGGCCAAGCGGGTACACCGCGCCTACCCCGGGCTCATCGTCGGAAGGCGTCCGCGCCTCGCCAGTTCTCGAACACTGACGCCGGCGCGCTCGGACGAGAACGAAGGCACCGCGCCGCTTGCCTGAGATCTTCGCTCCCGGCGGTTCGAGCGCCTTCACACCGGGCGGTTCGAGTTCGTCGCCGGCAATCACCGCCGGCGACCGAACCGTCGACCATGCCGAGTTCCAGGCGCTGACCGACAAGGTTCGACTACCGCGCCACGGCGTTCTGGACCTCGCCGACCTGGACGTCGTCGACACGCTGGCCGCTGTCTTCGCCGCGGCCAGGTCGGGTGTTCCGGTGCTGCTGCGAGCGCCTGATTCCGCTACTCCGCCGACCGCGGCCTTCCAGCGGCTTCCACCGGAAACCTTTCTGGTCGCAATGACCTCCGGCACCTCCGGCCGCCCTCGGGCGGTGCTGCGGTCGTCGAAGTCGTGGCTGGCATCCTTTCGGCCCTTCACCACGCTGACCGGGTTGACCAGTTCGGACACCGTGCTGTTGACCGGCCCACTGCATGCGACGCTGCATCTGTTCGCCGCCGTTCACATTCTCTGGCTCGGTGGCCGGCTGACTGATCGTCGCGGTGCGGCCACCGCCGTGCATGCGGTTCCCACGATGCTCGGTGATCTGCTGGCCGAGCCGCCGAGCGGGCTGCGAACCGCCGTGGTGGCCGGCGCTTCACTCCCTCCTGCCATCTCGGCGCGTGCGGCCGGACTCGGAATCAAGCTGATCGAGTACTACGGAGCCGCGGAGCTGTCCTTCGTCGGAGCCAGGGTCGCCCCCGCTCCCCTGAGGGCTTTTCCGGGCGTAGAGATGCGGATCGCCGACGGAGCGCTGTGGGCGCGGTCGCCCTACCTGGCCCTTGGCCGGCTCTCACTTTCTCCGCCGTTCAGGTTCGATCGGCTCGAGAACAACGATGGTTTCGCGACCGTCGGCGACCTCGCCACCATGATCGACGGAGCGCTGACCGTACGCGGCCGCGGCGACGCCGCCGTGACCACGGGTGGATCCACCGTCGTGGTCGAGGAGGTCGAAACGGTTCTCGCGGAGATTCCCGGAGTGCGCGCAGTCGCCGTGCTCGGCGTGTCGCACGAGCGCCTCGGCCAGATCGTCACGGCCGTCGTCGAACTGCAGATCGGCGTGGATCTGGCCTCCGTCCGCCGATCTGCTCGGACGATCCTGCGCGGAGCCGCACTTCCCCGCCGGTGGCGGCAGATCGAGGCGATGCCCAGGACCGGCGGCGGAAAGATCGCTCGTGGGCAGTTGGCGGCCTGGCTCTCGCAACCGGCGCCGTCGTCCGGGGTCCCGGCCGCACAAACGTCAGTAGCGTAGGCAACCGTGTCGACTCCCCCGCCCATCGGACCTACCGATCCGGTGATCGTCACCGCCAGACGCACTCCTATCGGCAGCGCTGGTCACAAATTCGGAACGCTTTCCACCTCCGACCTGGCCGCTGGGCTGCTGGCGGAGGCAGGCGCGGTCGCGGCGAAGGTCGACCTGGCCGTTGACGACGTGATCCTGGGTAATTGCCTCGGACCTGGCGGGAACCTCGCGAGGGTTGCTGCGCTGGCCGCCGGTCTCGGGCAGCAGGTGCCCGGCGTCACGGTCGACCGACAGTGCGGATCGGGCTTGGATGCGGTGCTGCAGGCGGCATCCCGGGTGCGAGCCGGCGATGCGACGTTGATCCTGGCCGGCGGGGTGGAGTCGGCCTCGACCGCCCCGTGGCGAAGTTGGCCGCCCGACGGGGACCGGCCGCCGGTGCGCTACATCAGGGCGCCATTTGCGCCGTCCGGCTTTCCGGACCCGGACATGGGGAACAGCGCAGACGATCTGGCGCGCAGATTGCGCATTTCCCGTTCCCGGCAGGACGAATTCGCCGCTCGATCGCATTCGCTCGCAGCAAAGTCGGTCGCGACCGGGCTCTTCCGCGACGAGATCCTTCCGGTATCGGGGACATCCCTCGACGAGCGGCCGCGCGCGGGGCTCACGACGGAGCGCCTTGGCAGGTTGCCGGCCGCCTTCACCGCCGACGGCACCGTGACAGCCGGCAACTCGTGCGGCGTCTCCGACGGCGCCGCCGTTCTCACGGTGACCACCGCGGAGCAGGCACGGCGAGCCGGGTTGGCAGCCGTGCGCATCGTCGCCTCGGCGGTGGTCGGTGGTGACCCGGCACTGCCCGGCCTCGCGCCGGCCATCGCAGTCCGTAAGTTGTTGCGGGACAGCCGCTGTGAGCACCTCACAATCCAGGATATCGGGGCGTTCGAGATTACCGAGGCGTTCGCCGCGGTCGCTCTTGCCGCCATCGGCGAACTCGGCCTCGACCAGAACCTGGTGTGCAGCGACGGTGGCGCGATCGGTCTCGGCCATCCATGGGGAGCCTCCGGGGCAATTCTGCTGGTGCGCCTGATCGCCCGGATGCGACGAGAGGGTGGCTCGCGATTCGGCCTCGCAGCTTGTGCGATCGGTGGGGGTCAGGGCATCGCAATGCTGGTGGAAAATATCGCCGACGGACGGCGATCGGCATGAGCGACATTGTTTTCGACGGGGTTCATCATCAGTTCGGAGACCGGGTCGTACTGAACGGGATCGACCTGCGACTCACCGAACAACGAATCGGAATAGTCGGGGCCAACGGCTCCGGCAAGTCCACTCTGGCCCGGATGATCAATGGATTGATCGAGCCGACCTCGGGTTCGGTCACCGTGGACGGAATGGACACTGTGCGGCAGGGCCGCGAGGTACGCAAGCGGGTCGGGTTCATCTTCACCGACCCCGACAACCAGATCGTGATGCCGACGGTGGCCGAGGATGTGGCCTTCTCCCTGCGCAAGTACGGCCTGTCCCAGTTCGAGATCGAAGACAGGGTAAGCCTTATACTCGATCGATTCGGTTTGGCCGGACACGCGGAGCACCCGACTCATCTGCTGTCCGGCGGCCAGAAGCAATTGCTGGCGTTGGCTGCCGTTCTGATTCGTAGACCGGCCGTCATAATCGCCGACGAGCCGACCACGCTGCTGGATCTGCGCAACGCACGGATAGTGGCCGATTTGCTCGCGTCCCTCCCGGAACAGGTTGTGTTGGTCACTCATCACCTGCACCTGATCGCGGAATTCGATCGAGTTCTCCTGGTGGAAGGCGGCCGCATCGTCGCGGACGGCTCGCCACCCGAAGCCATCGCGCACTACGAGGCGATGCTGGGATGAGCATCATCGGCCTGTACTCGCCGGGACAGTCCGTACTGCACCGCTTGTCCGCAGGCTGGAAAATGCTCGGACTGATGGTGGCGATGACCGCCGTCATCGCCCTGCACCAGTGGTGGCAATTGGCGTCCGCAGCGGCCGCCGTCGCGATCGCGTACGCGGTGGCCCGCATCCCGGGTCGCGCCGTGTGGCGCCAACTGCGTCCACTGCGGTGGCTGTTGCTCGTCGTCGCTGTGCTGCAGGTCGTTTTCGCAGGTTGGCAGGCCGCACTGTCGGTGTGCGGCGGACTGGTGATCGCGATGGGGCTGGCCACCCTGCTGACGCTGACCACTCGGGTGACCGAGATCTTGAACCTGTGCCAGCGGATGTTGCGTCCCTTCGCCCGACTGGGCGTGGACCCGGATCGGGCAGGCCTGGTGCTGGGGATGACCATTCGTTGCATTCCGCTGCTGGTCGGCATCGTCGACGAGGTTTCCGATGCTCGCAAGGCCCGGGGACTCGGGTTCTCCCCGGTTGCGCTGGTAGTGCCGGTCGTGGTCAGGGCTCTGCGGTCGGCCGATGCGATGTCGGAAGCGCTGATCGCTCGCGGCGCTGACGACTGACCAGATCGTCGGAAATCTCGCGGCAGGTGTCCTGCCCGGGGGCTAGCTCTCGTCCCGCCCCGATGTCGCCATTCGCGCCGACCTGTGCACAGAGGCCATTCGACTCGCGCGGATTCTCGCCGATCTGGTGCCGGACGAATCCGAGGCCGCCGGTCTGCTGGCACTGATGCTGCTGACCGAGGCCCGGCGGACTGCTCGCATCGAGAATGGTTCCCTGGTTCCACTTCCGGAGCAGCGACGGTGGCAATGGGATGCCGACCTCATCGCCGAGGGCCACGCCATCGTGCGGGAGTGTCTGCGGCGCAACCGTCCTGACCCATATCAGGTTCAGGCGTGCATCAACGCGGTGCACACCGAGGCGACGACCGCTTCGGAGACGGACTGGAGGCAGATCGTCGCCCTCTACGACCAGTTGTTCTCCTTGATCAGCACACCGGTGGTGGCAATGAACCGTGCGATCGCGGTCGCCGAGGTCGAAGGTCCGGAGGCCGGCCTGACGATCCTGAACACGTTGGATCTCAACGGCTATCGCGCTTTTCACGCGACTCGGGCAGATCTGCTGCGCCGCCGAGGCAGCCTCGCGCAAGCTGCTTCGGCATATTCCCGGGCGATCGAGCTCACTGCCAATTCCGCCGAACGACGTTTCCTCGCTGGACGCATCGCGGAATTCCAAAGTAACGAGGGCCCAGGCACCTGATAGCGCACAAGCCGGCTGCGGATCGAGTCGGGTTTTTCTTCGGCACCCGGCCGCCGAGTAGGGTCGCCGAACATGGAACCTCTTCGCATCGGCGTCCTGGGCGCAGCTCGAATCAGTGCGAACGCCATCGTCGCGCCGGCCCGATCGACCGGGGCTCGACTGGTGGCGGTCGCAGCCCGAAATCGGGATCGCGCTGAAGATTTCGCAGAGACAGCTGGGGTCGAGCGCGTTCTGGACTCCTACCAGGCAGTGTTGGACGACCCTGAGGTGGAGGCGATCTACAACCCACTTCCCAACGGCCTGCACGGCCCCTGGAACGCCAGGGCCATCGCCGCCGGCAAGCACGTTCTCTCCGAAAAGCCTTTCGCCAGCAACGCCGCGGAAGCCGTCGAGATCGCAGCGCTGGCGCTCGGCACGAACCTGGTCGTCGCCGAAGCGTTCCACTACGTCTACCACCCGTTGTGGACCCGAATAGCGGAGATCTTGTCCAACGGTGAGATCGGACAGCTACAAAGCGTCGAAGCGAGCATGTCGGGCAACTCTCCCGACGACGATCCGCGCTGGGACCTGTCTCTAGCTGGCGGAGCCCTGATGGATCTCGGCTGCTACAGCATCCATGCCGTCCGAACACTCGGCCAATTCGCCGGCGGTCCACCAGTACTGACCTCGGTCCGAGGCGGCGAACGCGCCGGCCGACCGGACGTCGACGAATGGGTCACTGCGGAGCTGACCTATCCGTCGGGCGCCGTCGGTGTCGCCAAGTGCGACATGGACGCCGACACCATGCAGTTTCGGCTGCGTGTGGTGGGTTCGGAGGGTGAGATCGACGCCGAGAATTTCGTGTTGCCGCACTCGGACGACCGAATCAACGTACGAGTTTCGGTGGACGGCCGGACCGACTTCAGGGTCGAGCATGCCGGCACCACGCCGTCGTACACCTATCAACTGGAAGCTTTCATCAGGGCCGTCCGGGTGGGGGTTCCCATGGCGACCGATGTCGATGATGCGGTCGCAAACATGGAAATGATCGATGCCTGCTATCAACGTCTGGAATTCGGCCCACGTCCGCGGTCGGAGGTCACCAGCTGATCACCATCCTGCTGTCGAGCAATTCTCGCTCGGGTCAGGCGGGTAGCAAGGCATGCAAGGCGCCGATGACGGAGTTGAAGGCGGCGACGAATCCGGCGAGCGCGGTGGCTCTGGCCGACGACTCGGCAGCTGCCGTCTCCGCCAACGACTTCAATCCGTCGATCAGCCGTGCCGTTACCGTTGCATCCGCACGCATCGTGTCGTATTTCGGCGAGCCGGACGTTTCGAGAATGGCGCCGAAATACCTGTGCGTCCAACCGACGGAATGAATGTTGATCGCGGCGGAGGTGTTGCGATCCGTCCAGCCTTGTTTCGATCCATGGTCACCGTCCAGCGCATTGAAGCCGAAAGCCTGGTCGAAGCCGTCATTTCCGACCGCCGCCACGCCGGCCATCGCCGCCGTCAGGAACGGACCCACAACGGGATCTTTCGACGCCTCGTACAAAAACTTCGCCTCGTCGTTGGCGGTGATGTATTCCCAGCCCCAGTCGTGCGGGCCTGTTCTAGGCCCGTTCGACGTATGGCTCAGGCCGTAATGCGCAGCCATTGCCGGAACGGCTGCCGTGGTCCAGTAGCGGGACTCGAGATTATCGTCGGAGTGCACGATCATCTCGTGCAGATCGTCGGCGAGGCCGGACGGCAGGTGGCCGTCGTACTTGACGAGGTAGTAGCCGACCGTGAACAGCTTGACGATCGATTCCGAGATGACCTGCGTGTTGCCTCCGCTGGTCGCCACCAGGTCGCCGGTCGACCGATCGACGAGCGCGACGTACTGATTCACGCCGTCGCCGCGCGCGGCCGCTACCCCGCTGTCGACCGCTTGCTGGGGAGCCGACGGAGCCGCTGCCACCGATGCAATCGGCGCGACGTTGACCACTGCAACGACGGCGGACAATGCCAGTCCGATGGTTGTTCGTCGTCGCAGCCGGCTCACCAACAGGTCGTCTCCTTCGCACTGGCATTGCGTTGCCTCCGATCAGGATACCGTTCAGCGTCTCCGGCCCCGGCGTGATCGGCGGAGCCAGGAACGTGAGCTGGGCAATGCACCGTTTTGTCCGATATGGGTCTGGGCACTTTCTATCAAGGTGGTTGGCGCGCTGCCAGGCGTGCCGATCAACGTTCCAGCCAGGAAAGGTCAATGATGACCGCCATCCGAAAGCGACAGGAGCAGCACACCGCGTCGTCCGAGCCGGACGATTCGCCCCCTTCACGCCCGCGCCCGGGAGTTCCCCTGCAAGGCCGTCCGCGAAGCGTCGACGGGGAAGAGGCGTATCTCCGCAGCGCGATGGAGCGGGCCGAGATCGACATCGCCGCGGGCTGGTAGTCGCTCCGTCGCCTGGTCGTCGACCCTGAACCTGGTCGACCCTGAACCTGGTCGACCCCGAACCCGGTCGACCTGAGCCTGGAAGTCGATCCTCAGTGCGGCGGCAGTGCTCCGGCGCAGAACGAAACCAGCCACGACGTCAGCTCTTCGGGCGCATCCTCGGCCATGTGATGGCCGCTTGCCACCGCACCGCCGCGCAGGTCTGCCGCCCACGGCCGCCAAACCCCCAATACGTCGCCGTACAGCTCTTCCATGTCGTCTCTGCTGGACCAGAGCACCAGGGTCGGGCACTGGATCCGAATTCCGGCAGCCCGATCGGCGGCGTCCGCGGCCCGGTCAACACCGAGCCCGCACCGATAGTCCTCGAGCATCGCCGAGACGGTAGCGCGGTTATGGATGGCCAGCCGGTAATCGGCGTAGTTCTCTGCTCCCATCGCGTCCGCGTTTCCGCAGTACCAGAGGTCCGGGTCCGCGAGGATAGCGCGCTCCAGCTTGTCGGGTTGGGCGAAGAAGAACCAGTGGTACCAGGCGGCCGCGAAGTGCGCGTCGGCTCGCTCGAGTGCTTCCACGATCGGCACGCTGTCCAGGACGGCAAGCCTGTCGACCGAGTCCGGGTGATCGAGGGCGAGTCGAAAGGCGACGTAGCTGCCGCGATCGTGACCCACTGCGGCGAACTTGGCGTGGCCGAGGTGACGCATGAGCGCGAGTATGTCTGCGGCCATCGCTCGCTTCGAGTATGGCGAGTGATCGTCCGTGGTAGGCGGCTTCGACGATTGGCCATATCCGCGCAGGTCCGGACAAACGACCGTGTACCCCGCTGCCACCAGCATCGGCGCCACCCGATACCAGGTGGTGTGCGTCCGCGGATGGCCGTGGAGCAGGACCACCGCCGGTCCGCTGCCCGCATGACGCACCCGCAGCTGCACGCCGTTGCCGAAATCGACACGCGTCAGGACGAAGCCATCGAACATGTCGTCCATCCTCACTGACCAGGCGCGCGTCCGGCCGAGTGGGTGCCTGACACCAACCGGGCGGCGCTCCCCGGATCGGATTTCCGCGGCCGGCGTCCGGACGGCTATCCTCGGATGGTTCTCGCACCGCTCCATCTGCCTCGGCCGGCGGGGCTGACGAGAGCTGACCGGCATCATGGCGCAGTTGTTCGGCTCGTCGAACATCCGTGTCGTCGACACCCGGTCCCCCGCCTCTATAGCTCAGGGGATAGAGCATCGGTTTCCTAAACCGTGTGTCGCAGGTTCGAATCCTGCTAGGGGCACTTCCACATCGCCGGACTCCGTCCGGAGTGCGCCAATCTGGTGTGAAAGCGTTCCAGATGGGCGCACTTCTCGCAGGTCAACGCTGAGGGCGCGAGACTCGTTCTCATTGATGCGGGGACTGCACGCCTACTGCACACTTTCGACTACTCGCTGGAAGCCGTGGTCGGTAGAGCTACGGGCGCGACACCCGGAGGCCCTGTATCAGGGGTCGGACCCTTCGCTCCTTCCGAAGGACGACGAGCGGAACCACCGTGCGTCGAAACCGCAAGGAGCCAAGGATGTCTCTGCACGCCAGTTGGATTCACGGAAACGCCGTCACGGTGGAAAGCCCGGACAATTTCACCCGCGTCGGACACTACGGCTGGGGCGGCGACATGCAGTTCGTGCCCGGCAAGTCCAGCTGGCTCCACATCCCGCTACCCACGCCCGTCATCGTCGATGATGTACGAACCACCGTTCAACGCTTGTTCGTGACGTTCATGGCCGACTCCTGCCAGATCCGGCAACTGCACGTCTACGACGGTTCGAGCAAGGTGCAGGAGTTCGACAACCTGGACAACACCGGCGAGCACCGTACCGGATTGGACGCGATGAACACCTTCGACTTGGCCCAGCCTCACCAGGTCTTGTGGGGAATGGGCCTCACCTTCTTCGTGGTCGCCGACATCGGCTTCGACACGCAAATCAGCCCGCGGCTGATCATCTCCTCCGCCGGTGGGGACTTCCGGGTCTGATGCACTCGTTGCTGTGGCATAACCCCGGTCAGAGCGGCTGTGCGCGTGATTCTATGATCTGGCCGGATTGGCCATGATGGTCAATTGAAGACACCGCTAACCGCCGTGTTCGACTCCCAGGTAGGCGGCCAACGGAAGTGCGAAATACCGGCAAGGCAATCTCATTGTTGACATGCACAACGCCGACAGCTTTCGATCTGCTCGTCAACGAAATTGGCAGCGCTGGCCGCGAACCGACCCGCGTGGTCCACTCCGAGGCTTTGAACCTGCGAGGATCGCCGTATGACGGATTTCAGAGCCCAGTTCGACGCCTCGGTCAGCTTTCTCAACGGCGGCGGTCTGCAGGTGCAGGAGTTCCTGCTGGATGTCCCGGCGGAGCAGGTGGGGGAAACTGAGCTGGCGCAGTGGTTCGTGCGTCACCTGGGCCTGTTGATGGTGGATCGGGTGGAATTTACCAATCTGCGCGTCGTCGCAGCTCCCCACCGCGGGTCGCGCGCGGTCAGAACGCAGGTCCCGCAGCCTCATCCGCAGAGCCGGTTGATCGATCTCAGTCATGTCATCGAAGAGGGCATGGTGACCTACCCCGGGCTGCCGGGGCCTGAGTTCCTGCCGTATCTCACGCGGGCCGCGTCACGTGAGGTCTATGCCGCTGGAACTGAATTCACCATCGATCGCATCAGCATGCTGGGGAACACCGGCACCTATCTCGACAGTCCATTCCACCGCTACGCCGACGGACCGGATCTCTCCCTGCTGCCCCTGGAACGGCTCGCAGATCTACCCATCGTCCTCTGCCGGTTTGTCGGCAGCTCCGAACGAGGCACCACCGCCCTCGCTCTGTCCGCACTGGAAGTCGAAGGCAAGGCTGTTCTGCTGCACACTGGCTGGGATCGACTATTCGGCAGCAGCGACTATGGTTGCCCAGCCCCGTTTCTCGCCAAGGACGGCGCCGAATACCTTGTCGCGCAGGGCGCCGCACTGGTGGGCATCGACTCGGTGAACATCGATGACACCGCGTCGGGCGGTGAACGTCCCGCCCACAGCTCACTGCTGGCCGCGGGGATCCCGGTGCTGGAGCACCTCACCCGGTTGGAACAGGTGCCCGCCGAGGGCGCGACGTTGCACGCAGTACCGCCCAAGGTAGCCAAGCTCGGCACCTTCCCGGTGCGCGCCTACGCGGTGGTTCCGCCCGCGGCGCAGAGCTTTAGGACGGCGGGCGCGTCTTAGCCGCGCAGAGCGGAAAGGAAGATTCCGGGCAGTCGGGCCCAACCGGGTCGAGCGGCAAATGCAGTCAACCGGCGTCCGGTGACCGCCTGAGTCTTGTTCGTGACGAACCACGGCGGACGAGGCGACAGCGTGAAACCTCCGGAACCCAACGACCGATGAGCCGGTCGGAACGGCCCACGTACGACGGTTCGCTCCGGATCGGCGAGCAGCAGAGCGTTGTGCACCACACCGATTCCGCTCTGCACATCGGCAATCGTCCCGCCCGGAAAGGCGCCCCACGGCACCCGGGCGGTCAGGAATCCCAGTGCGGTCCAGGTGTTCACGGCGATGCACCCGTAATGCAGTCCCGCCAGCATTTCGTCGAACGCCTTTCCCGCCGCTCGCAGCGTGCTGGGATGCGCAATGACGTTCACCCCGAGCGTCCCGACCAGGTCGTTGTTGGCGGCATCGATGGCCGATCGGAAGAACGCTGTGCCCTCGCCAGGCAGTTCCACCACGGCCAGCACGGGAGCAAAATACTCGGTGTGCAAGGCGTTCTCATCGGTTCCGACCTGCACTCCGGTGACCAGCAGCCGATCACCCGACAGCGACTCGGCTCCTGGATAGCTGGCTTTCGCGGCGGCAGTTCGGACCTCGCTCCCGGGGTAGTACGCGGGCCGGCCGGGCGCTCGGGACATCGCGCGCCGCAGCTCCGTCAGAAAAGCCTCTTGCTGCGCCCAGTCGGAGGACAAGATGACGACTTGACCGGCGATGCAGTTGTAACTGCCGTTGTGCAGCCGTTGGGTGGCGACATGCTCGGCCTGGAAACGCAGGTCGGCCTTCGACCACCGACCGGGAAGAATGATGATGGGGGAAACGCCGCCGAGTTCACTGGTGATTTTCTTTTCGAGCAACGGCTGTGCCGCATCCTGTCGAAAGGCCGCCTTACGGGCGGAACCTTCCACGCCCGGGCCGAACACGATGTTGTCGTGGCTGACTGCGCTTCCGGTGATGTGGACGTGGCTCGCCGATGCCGACCGGACCAAATGCTGGCCGATGTCGGATCCGCCAGTGACGATGCGGAGAAAACCGCGGCGAATCAGCGGCGCGAGAGCCTTGCCGAACACCGGCAGCAGGCCGTCCGTCACCGGATTCAACTTCAGGACGGTCACCCGGTTGTGCGCGTACAACTCGTAGAGGACGTCCAGCACCGGGATCGAGCTGATGTTTCCGGCCCCGAGCACCACGCCAATTCCGCCGCTGACCTGCGGTGTCAACTGACCCAAGCCCGCTCGGGACCTGATCTGATCTTTCGATACCCCGGGTGACATCCAAACCTGGGCGCTGAACCCGCTCAACAACAAGGAGTCGAAAACGCTGTGCGGCAGGACGTTGACGCCGATCCGGTTGCCCGGCGCTGCCACCATCTCAAAACCATCGACCGGGCTGTTGCCGGCTTCCAACGCAGCCAGTGTCTCCTCCAGCGCGGCCAGCGCGGTCAGAACGGCGTACGGGCCGCTCATCCATTCCTCGCCGATCAACGGCGAATCCGCGTCCAGGCCCTTGTACCCGGCCGCGGCGAGAACCCACTCCGCGCCCCCTGCAGCGACAGATTCAGAGACCTCCGCCAGAATGGCACGCCGGTCGCTCACCCCGAGTTCCAACCAGCGGCGCTCACCGGCCGCAAGGTCGGCCAACGCCGCGTCCAACATTTCACTGGTGGGGTCGGAAACCTGGGTCGTCATCTGTGTCCGCCTGTCGCTCACGCGCAATTGTTATCCTGCCAACGCCTCTGATCACTGTCCCACGAACGGGCGATATCGGCGCGGATCAGCAGGTCTGCCCGCAACCCTGGACTTCTCCTGCCACCAGAACACCAACTGCGCGATCTGTCGCCGGTCCAGCACGTCAGCCCTTCTGGAGCGTCGTGGCGCCCGTCATGATCGCGACGGCCTCGGTTGCTGTGTGCGACGCAGGAGTGATGATGCCGGCGCAGCCGCCCAGCCGGGCGATGTGGATGCGATCCGAGACCTCGAAGACATTGGGCATGTTGTGGCTGATGAGAATGACCGCGAGACCTTTGGCCTTGATGCGCCGGATCAGATTCAGCACCTGAATCGTCTCCTTCACGCCCAGAGCCGCAGTCGGTTCGTCGAGCACGACGAACTTGCTGGCGAACGCCGCCGCCCTCGCGACGGCGACTGCCTGCCGCTGCCCGCCGGACAAGGTCTCCACCGCCTGGCCCATGTTCTGGATCGTGCCGATACCGAGCTCTGACATCGACGCCGAAGCCTTCTCACGCATGCTTTTCTTGTCCATCATTCGAAAGACGCTGCCGAGGATGCCGGGCCGCTTGATTTCCCTGCCGAGGTATAGATTGCTGGCAATATCCAGGGCCGGCGCCACCGCGAGGGTCTGATAGACGGTTTCGATGCCCGCAATCCGCGCATCCATCGGAGACTTGAAGTTGACGAGCTGGCCGTCGAGGTACACCTCACCGGAATCGGGCGTGACAGCGCCGGTCAGAGCCTTGATGAGGGTAGATTTCCCCGCTCCGTTGTCACCGATGATCGAAAGCACTTCGCCTGGGTAAAGATCAAGATCGACACCATCCAGGCCGATGACCCGGCCATAGGTCTTGATCAGTTTCCGGGCGGACAGAATCGGCGCACCGGTGTCGTCGGCGGGGTTGTCGATGGTTTCCGCAGCTGCAGTCATGATTAGACCTTGACCTTTCGAATCCATTGGTCGATCGAGACGGCGCCGATGATGAGTGCGCCGATGGCCAATACCCGCCACTGGTCGTCGACTCCGGCCAGCGACAGTCCGCTGCGGAACACGTAGACGATCAGCGCGCCGAGCATCGTTCCGCCGATCGCGCCGCGACCTCCGAAGAGGCTGGTCCCCCCGATCACGACTGCGGTGATGCTCTCCAGATTGGCGTCGACGATTGCGTTCGGACTGGCCGTTCCGGCGCGGCCGATCAGGATCCAGGCCGTGATGCCGAAGATGAGGCCGGCCGCGAGATAGACGCTGACCAGCACGCGATTGACCCGGATACCAGCCAGACGGGCGCCTTCGATGTCGTCACCGACGGCGAAGATATGACGTCCCCATGCTGTCTGGTTGAGCGCGAATGCCACGATCGCCGCCAACGCGATCACCATCAATACGCCCACGGTGATGTGGAAATTCCCGATGGTGATCGGATTGCCGGTGAAGTTGAGTAGGTCGGGCATCTGCGAGGCCTCGACGCTCCCGCCGCCGGAGTACAGCAGGCCGATGGCGGTGAAGATGGACAGCGTGCCGAGGGTGACGATGAACGGGGGAAGCCGGAGCCGGGTGACCAGCAATCCGTTGAGATAACCACCGAGAGCACCAACCGCGATTCCGATCAGCAGGGCCAGGATCGCCGGCGCTCCATGGTCTGCAGCGAGGTTGGCCATGATCAACATGGCCAGAATCGTCAAAGCCCCGACAGACAGGTCGATGCCTGCGGTCAGGATCACCAAGGTCTGCCCGATGGCCAGCGCAGCGATCACGGCGACCTGCTGGAGTACCAGCGAGATGTTGCCTGCCGTGGCCAACCGGGGATTGATCACCGAGAAGACGACGAACGCGATGATCAGAACCAGGAGCGGGCTGATCGAGGGATGCGAGTGCAGCACGTGCTGAACCCGCTGCATCGGCGACTGCCGCCGCTGTGCGAATTGTTCTGCGGCGCTGGACGGTGGGTTCTGCTCGGTGGTGGTCATGATGAAAGCTCCCTGGGCCCGGGCGGATTGAGACGCCTGTCAGACATCCGTTTGATCTTTATACCGGTGGGCGGCCCCGTTCGCAGCGGGTGCGAACGGGACCCACCCGTGTTCGAGCGAACCAGGCTTGATCAGCCCCAGCAGATCTTCGAACCGGCGGCGGTGGTGATGCTGTCCACGCCGGTCGCGGTCTTGTCGGTGACCAGTGCGACGCCCGTGTCGTAGAAGCTCAGCCCGGGGCTCAGCGCCGGCTTCTTGCCACCACGAGCGATCGTGGTGATCGAGTCCACGCCCAATTGCGCCATTCGCAGTGGATATTGCTGCGACGTCGCGCCGATGACGCCGGACTTCACATTGCCGACACCTTGACAGCCACCGTCGATCGACACGATCAGCGCACCGGTATTGCCGGCTGCCTTCAGCGCAGCGGAGGCACCTGCCGCCACCGGCTCGTTGATCGTGTAGACGACGTTGATGGCGGGGTTCTTCGACAAACAGGTTTCCATTCCTGTCTTGCCGCCGTCCTGAGTGCCCTGGGCCGATTCGTTGCAGACGATGGTGTAGGTGCCGCCGGAATACTTGCCCGTCTTGTCCTCGTCGCCGTTCTTCTTCTTGTCCTTCGTGTCGATTCCCATTCCGGTCAGGAAACCCTGGTCGCGGTTGTAATCGACGGAGACGATCTTGTCGGTGAACAGGTCGAGCAACGCAATGGTCGCGGGCTTTCCACCGAGCTGGGCAGCCGTCCACTTGCCGATGAGTTCGCCCGCCTTGAAATTGTCGGTGGCGAAGGTGATGTCGACCGTGTCGGCCGGATCCGGCGCGGTGTCGAGGGCGATCACGAACAGCCCGGCGTCCCGGGCCTTCTTGATGGCCGGGTTCACCCCGGGACCGTTCGGGGTGATCAGGATGCCCTTGTCGCCGCGCGCAATGGCGTTCTCGATGGCCTGCACCTGGCCGTCCTCATCACCGTCCTTCTTCCCCGAGGCGATGGTCAACTTCACGTTGTCCTTGCCGGCGGCCACCTTTGCTCCCTTTTGCATCGCGATGAAAAAGGGGTTGGTGGAATCCTTGGTGATCAGCGTGACCGCAACCGTGGCACCGGTCGGTACGGCGGCACCGGACCCGGACGGAGCAGCGCCGGCTGCAGGGGCGCTGGATCCAGCGGCGGCACTGGCCGGAACCTTTGCACTTGCGGGCGCCGCGGCACTGGCCGGGGCTGCGGCGTTGGAGGACGGCGCCGAGCTGGTACTCCCGGCCGGAGTGCTGCTCGAGCCGCAGGCGCTCAGCGTCAGGGCGACGGCGGTCAACAACGTCAACGGAATGATCCGTCTTGCCGAAGCGGTGGTGCGTGCGTGCATTACTTCTCCTTTGTGGGTGGGTGCCGGCGATCTGCCGGAAGAAAAGCACGGACGATATCTTTCCCGCGGTGTTCCCGCGGCGGGTCCTCGGGCAAGGCGTTGATATGCCTGTCCCACTCGAGGTCCCAACGATCCATGAACCCTCTGATCGTCGCCCTTGGAGGTTCCACACTTCGATGTGGTCTCATCAGGAACGCTCAGCGAACCTGGCGACCATCTGGAACAGCGCGGAACGCTCAATGCGCCTTTGCATTGCGTCAACTCCTGGCCGGTGGTGGGTGGCGGTGTCGTCGAGATCACAGTTATAGTGTCACACGCAAGCGCTTACGCAAACGCTTGCGCGTTGCGAATCGCCCATCTGCTGCATAACGATCAGGTCACCGACGCATTCGAGTGCAGGGATGAGGATCCACCGATGAAGACCATGGCGGACGTGGCGAAGGAAGCCGGGGTTTCGGTCTCGACGGTCTCCCATGTCATCAACCAGACCCGCGTCATTCGTCCGGAGACGAGGGCGCGTGTCCTCGACGCGATAGCTCGAACCGGTTTCGTGGCGAACACCCTGGCCCGCTCGCTGGCAACTTCGACGACCGCGACCATCGGTCTTGCCGTGTCCGCGGTATCGAATTTTCATTTCGCCGAAATGGTCGCCGGAATCGACGCTGCGGTGCGGGCGGCAGGTAACACCCTGCTGTTGGCCGACACCCACGAGAACCCCGCCGAGGAGCTGAAGGTGGTGCAGCTGTTGCATCGCCGCCGGGTCGACGGAATCCTGTTGGCACCGGTCACCGGGCGAGAAGGCGCTGCCTTGCAGTACCTGCGGGATCTGAAGATCCCGGCAACGCTGGTGGATCGGTGCGCTGCCGATGATTTCGATCAGATCGGCGTCGAGAACGTCGAATCGACGGCAAAATTGACGGCTCATCTTGGCCAGAACGGGCACCGTCGGATCGGAATGGTGTCGGGCGCGCCGGACGTCCAGACGACGACGGAGCGCGTGCAGGGATATCGAAAAGCTCTGCGTAGAATGCGAATTTCCTTCGATCGAAAGCTGTTGGTGCCGGGTTACCCCAACGCCGAGTCGGCCGGCGTGGCGGTCGATCAGTTGCTGTCGTTGGCAGAGCCACCGACGGCACTGGTGATCGGTAACAACCACATGACCATCGGGGCGCTGCGCGCCCTCGGACAGCGCGGGCTCGAGGTGCCCCGCGACATGGCCGTAGCAAGTTTCGACGACTTCGACTGGGCCGACGTCTTTCGACCGCACCTCACCACCATCGCCCAACCCATCAACGGAATTGCGGGCCGAGCCGTCTCGATGTTGCTCGAAAGAATCAGCGGCTACGAGGGCCCGCCTCGGACCGAGCGACTCCCCGGGCAGTGGCGGCACCGCGAGTCCTGCGGATGCGCCCACCCAGACCCACCCGAGTACGGATGACGAACAGAGCATTCGCTCGGCCCGAGCGCCCACTCGGCTTCCCCGCCTGGTTTCGGCAGACATGCTAGCGGCTTGTGTATCCGCCGTCGATGGGCAGGGAGACTCCGCTGATCATTGCGGCCGCATCGCTCAGCAGAAAGACGATGGGTCCGGCGACTTCGTCTTCGGTCGCCCATCTGCCCATCGGCATCTGGTCGAGGAACGGGCCGCCGATCTCCGGCCGGCCCCAGTAGAAGTTCGACATGTCCGTCATCACCACGGTCGGGTTCACGCTGTTCACCCTTACTTGATACCGGCCCAGTTCCAGCGCCGACACCCGGGTGATGTTGTCCAGGGCGGCTTTTGACGACCCATAGGACACATGGCCGGTCAGCGCGACGAGGCCGGCCTGACTGGAGACATTGACGATCGAGCCACCTTTGCCGAGCCGGATGAGGGATCTCGCCGCGTACTTGCTCACCAAAAGCCCTCCGCGCGCGTTGATGGACATCACCTTGTCGAAGATGTCGATGTCGGTCTCCTGCGGGCTGGCGATCTCGCCGCCGAAGCCGGCACAGTTGACCACGCCCCACAGGTCGACGCCGTCGATCGCATCCTTGATGCTGTCTTCCGACCGGAGGTCGAAGGCCAGCGCCCTGGCTCCGGTTTGACTCGTGATCGCGGCCAGGGATTCGACAGTGCGGCCGGCGGCAATTACGTCCGCTCCCTTTGCTGTCAGTTGCCGAACGGTGGCCCCGCCGATGCCACCGGCGCTGCCCGTCACGAGGATGGTGCGGCCTTCGAACTCCGTCATTGCTGTCGGCTCCCCATTCATCGTCTTGGCACATCGGAATACCGGTGACCGTACACCAGCCGGCGGACTCTGTCATCGGTGTCAGAAACTTTTCTGTCACCGATGACAGAGGAGGCTCGAGGTGGTCTACGCTGTCGGAACACTGCCACTCCCGGTTGCTCGGCAGCCGAAGAATCGAAGGGTGCCCCCGAATGAAAGCCGTTCTGTACGACGCTGCCGCCAGCTATTCGATCAAAGACATCGACACGCCGGAACCTGTCGCCGGCGAAGTGCTCGTCAAAGTCCTGCAGGTCGGGGTTTGCGGTACCGATCTGCACATCCACCACGGCGACTTCAACGCCGTCTTCCCACTCATTCCTGGACACGAGGTCGTCGGCACGGTCGCAGCGGTTGGCGAAGGCGTCACCCGGTTCGCAATCGGCGAACAGGTCACAGTCAACCCGAACGTCTATTGTGGGTCGTGCCAATACTGCCTGTCAGGTCGACTGATCCTTTGTGAGAACGCAAAGGGACTTGGCGCGAACATCGCGGGGTTCTTTGCCGAATACGCCTGCGTGCCCGAAGGTTTGGTGTTCTCCGTGGAAGGCTTGCCGCTGGATACCGCGGTGTTCACCGAGCCCGCTGCCTGCGCGATGCACGGCTTGGAGACTCTGGCGGTGCGGCCGGGCGCAAGTGCCCTGGTGATCGGCGCCGGCCCCACCGGCCTCCTACTGGCCCAGCTGATCGCGACCGGCGGCGCGGCGGTGGTCACCGTCGCCGGACCGACCGCGTTCAAGCTGGCGACAGCCACCGCGTTGGGCATCGACAAGACCGTGTTGATCGAGCGGAACGATCCTGCCGGCAATGTCGCCAAGCTCCGCCAGGCATCACCGCAGGGCGATGGCTACGACATCGTCGTCGAGGCGACCGGCTCGACCAGCGTCGGCGATATCTGCGTTCCGCTGACCCGCAACGGGGGCACTGTGCTCGTGTACGGGGTCACCCGGGCCGACGAAGTAATGACGTTTCATCCGTTCGACGTATTCCGCCGGGAAATCACCATCAAGGGGTCTTTCGCCGAGATGACGTCCTTCGGCGCGGCCATCGCGGCGCTGCGGAGCGGCCGCGCCCGGACGGACGGAATCATCACGCACCGATTCCCGCTCGAGGAATACGGCGCGGCGCTGGAAACCCTTGCCTCCGACAAAACGGCGCACAAGGTCGTGATCGTGCCCTGACAATGGGTATTCGTCCCCTGACAGGGGCTGTTGTCCGAGCCGCGCGTGCCACCATCGGCACCGAAGAAAGGGTTGTCGCCGTGACCACTCCAATCAGGTCTGTGCGCGGATGAGCCGGTCGCCGTCGTTGCTGGGCATCGATGTCGGCACCAGCTCGGTCAAGGTGGTGCTGATCAACCTCGCCGGGCAGGTTCTGGCTCAGGCCCGTGCCGACTATTCGGTGCAGCGGCCGCACAAAGGCTGGGCCGAGACCGATCCAGAGCTGTGGTGGAGCGCGATCCTGGACGCGACCACGCAGGTCAGGACCGCGTCGAACGCTCCGCCGGCGGCCATCGGATTGTCCGGGCAGATGCACGGTGTCGTTCTCTGCGGCGCTGACGGCACCCCGATTCGGCCTGCGATGCTGTGGTCAGATTCCCGCGCGGAGCCACAGCTCGCCCGCTACCGGCTGCTTCCGGCCGAGGTCCGCGCCCGGCTCGGCAACCCGCTCAGCCCCGGAATGGCCGGCCCGATGCTGGCCTGGCTGGCGGAGAACGAACCGGAAAACTATCGGAGCGCCACCTGGGCACTGCAGCCCAAGGATTGGGTCCGGGCGCGCCTGACCGGTCGGTTCCACGGCGAACCCAGTGACGCATCGGCCACCTTGCTGTACGACCTCACCGCGCAGGGCTGGGACCCGGAAGTCATTGCCGCGCTCGGTCTCGACGCTGCTTTGCTGCCACCGCTGCTGGCCAGCTCCGGGCAATTCGCCGGCGAGCTGCAACCAGGGCCGGCCCGCGAACTAGGTCTAGCGGTAGGGATCCCCGTCGCTGCCGGGGCTGCGGACACGGCCGCCGCCGCGCTGGGGTCAGGGCTGTTCGAGCCCGGTACCGTCCAGCTGACCATCGGCACCGGCGCCCAGCTGATCACCCCGGCCGCGGCGCCGACTCGCCAGGGTCTGGCCGTTGGCGCGCCGGTCATCCACACCTACCGCGCCGCGACCGCGACCGGCTGGTACGAGATGGCCGCCGTCCTCAACGGCGGCCTGGCCCTGGATTGGGTCCGGCGGACGGTCCGCGCCACCTGGGCGGAGCTGTACGCCGCGGCCGAGTCCCCCCCGGGTGTCGACGACCCGATCTTCATCCCCTACCTCAACGGTGAGCGCACACCCCACCTGGACACCGGCCTCACCGCGGCCTGGATCGGACTGACCGGTGATCACGATCGGACCACGCTGCTCAGAACCGCGCTCGAGGGCGTGGCGGGCGCCATTGCCGATGCCCTGGAATGCCTGCCCGGCAAAGCCTTCCACGGTCGACAGGTACGGCTCGGCGGCGGCGGCAGCACCGCCGTCGGGTGGCGGCAGATGCTCGCCGACACGCTCGATGTCCAGTTGCAGGCACTGGACGTCCCAGGTGCGTCCGCACTTGGCAGCGCCTACACCGGCGCTCTCGCCGCGGACCTGATCGATGAACCGACCCTGCTCGCCGCACTGGACCCACCGACAACCTTGGTGGCGCAACCACGGCCAGAGCGCGCCGACTACTACCGCACCCGACGATTGCGTAGCCGAGAAGTTTTTACCGCCCTGCAATCCGTCGCTCGTCCGGCCGGGCGGGACCTGACCTGACCTGCCTGCCTGCGGACCACCGCCGCGGGTCGGTGTCGCCGGCTGTGACCGGCAGGGGGCGGTGCGCATCGTGAGCGTCGGGCAGGCGCGTTCCGAACGCACCCTGGGCGTAGCCGCGCGCATCGCAACCCGCGCGAACCGGACACAATCCGCGCGCATCGCAACCCGCGCGAACCGGGCACAATCCGCGCGGGGAGGGTCGGCGCGCACGGTGGGGCGGCGGCAGGCGCCGACGGGGACGGCGCGCATCGTGCGTCGGCAAGCCCGTTCCGAACGCACCCTGGGAGTAGCCGCGCGCATCGCGGCGCAGCCGCGCGCATCGCAACCCGCGCGAACCGGACACAATCCGCGCGGGAACGGTCGGCGCGCACGGTCGGCGTCGGAAAGCGCCGACGGGAAGGGTCAGCGCGCACGGTGGGCGTCGGAAAGCGCCGACGGGGAGGGTCAGCGCGCACGGTGGGCGTCGGCAAGCGCCGACGGGGGCGGCGCGCATCGTCGGCGAGCATCCGTGGCCCCGGCCGCCGTGCCGGGCGGCTACAGGGTCGGCCTGCGGCACAATCGACAGCACTACCGAACTGACGAACCACCAATCTCTTCCTGGAGTCCAGAATGACAGCGTCTTCACCCGCGGCCGCGGCCGGCACTTTCGAATTCGGCGGCGACCTGACCGTCAACCGACTCGGCTACGGCTCGATGAGGTTGGCCGGCCCAGGCATCATGGGGCCGCCGCGCGATCATAGCGAGGCACTCGCCGTGCTCCGGGAGGCGGTGACCCTTGGCGTCAACCACATCGACACCAGTGACTTCTACGGACCTTTCGTCGTGAACGAGCTGATCAAAGAGGCGCTGCATCCGTATCCCGAAGATCTGGTCCTGGTCACCAAGGTCGGCGCTCGGCGCACGCCGGACGGGGCTTGGCTGCCGGCGCTCACGCCGCAGGAGTTGATCGATGCGGTGCACGACAATCTGGACCATCTGGGACTGGATCAGATCCACGCGGTGAATCTGCGGATGCACGGACACAACGGCAACGTAATGCGCGAAGGTTCGGTAGCCGAGCAGTACGAGGCGCTGGCAGGTCTGCGGGAGCAGGGGCTGATTCGTCACCTCGGAGTGAGCAACGTCGGGCGGGACCAAGTGATCGAGGCGCAGACCATCGCACCGGTGGCCTGCGTGCAGAACGCGTACAACGTGGCGGAGCGCCAGGACGACGAGCTGGTCGATCTGTGTGCGGCGGAAGGCATTGCCTTTGTACCGTTCTTCCCGCTCGGTGGGTTCTCCCCGTTGGCGGCAGATCAGTTCGCCGGCATCGCCGGTCAGGTCGGTGCGACCACCATGCAGCTGGCGTTAGCGTGGCTTCTGCAGCGTTCGCCGACCATTCTCTGCATCCCCGGCACGTCCAGCGTCGCGCATCTGCGGGAGAACCTCGCGTCCGGTTCCATCACGCTGACCGCCGATGAACTCGACGAGTTGGACCGGCTCGTGCGGTAACCGACTTCTCGCACCGCGGGCTTGCTGGCCGCCGGCCTCATCACAGGGAATTCAGAAATACGAATGTCAAGCTCGTGATGCCCGGGTCAGGTGCGGTCGCCGGATTGCAGTCGACCACCCGAAAGCCGATCACACCAGAAGCGAAGGACGAGCATGCCGAGAACGACGATGCCCAGAATGGCCGAACCAGTCACCGATGCCGGACCGAACCAGTTGCTGTCCGATTCACCCGGCCGTCGCGAATACCGCCGGCGCGCAGTGTTGGTGGGTGGCGGCGCCGCTGTGCTGGCCTGCGCTGCCTGTGGTTCCAGCACGACGCCGGCGTCGAGCGCTCCCGCGCCGGCAGACCCGTCGGCAGCTGGCTCGGCCGCAGCAGGTCCGGGTGCGAGCCCCTCTCGCGCTGCGCGCATTGCATTGGCGTCGGTCGCGGACATCCCGGCCGGCTCAGGACTTGTCGTCGCCGGCCCGGACGGACAGGTCCTGTTGGCCGAGGTGGCAGGGAAAGTGTTGGCGCACAAGGCCGTGTGTACGCACCAGGGCGCAGTGCTGAACGGCTCTGGGGTATGTCCCCTGCACGGTTCCCGATTCGACGTCACCACCGGAGCCGTTCTGAACGGCCCCGCCGACCAACCTCTTGCAGCCGTCGCCGTCACCGTGTCCGGTGGCAAGGTCTTCCAAACCTGACGCGGGGCTATTATTCCTTTCCGAAATCGAGAATGGGCTTACAACGCCTTGCCGGGATTGAGGATCCCGAGCGGGTCGAACGCCGATTTCACCAGCCGATGGGCAGCGTAGGTGGGCGCGTCCAACTGCGCTCCGAGCCATTCGCGTTTCAGGGTGCCGATGCCGTGCTCGCCACTCACCGTGCCGCCCAGGCGCAACGCCAGTCGGCAGATCTGGTCGGCCGCTCGGTGCGCTGTCCCAATTGCCTCGTCATCGCCCCGCGGCAGGATCATCGCGGGGTGCATGTTGCCGTCGCCGGCGTGTCCAACAGTTGCGATTTCGAGCCCCGACGCCGCGGCAACGTGCGCGATTCCGGTGAGCAACTCCGCAAGTCTGCTGCGCGGAACCCCGATGTCCTCGCTGAGCACCCGCCCCTTGGCTTCACAGGCGTGATAGTGCAAGCGCCTGGCCTCCAGCAGCATGTCGGCCTCGGCTGGATCGGTCGAGGAAATCGCGAAACCGGCGCCGTTCCGCAGGCAGAGCGCCGCCATCGCCTCCGCTGCCCCCGAGGCGTCGTCCCCATCGGATTGGCCGATGAGCAGGGCTGCGGCGGTGCGGTCCAATCCCATCGGCCGGAAGTTCTCGACGATCCCGATGCTCGCCTGGTCCATCAGCTCCAACAGACTGGGCCCCAGCCCGGAGCGGACGATCGCCGCGACCGCGCCGCCTACTGCCGGTAATGAAGGAAATGTCGCTACGAAGGTCGCCGGCAGACCTGGCGGTTGCGGTCGCAGCCGGAGGGTCGCCTCGGTGATGATGCCAAGGGTTCCCTCCGAGCCGACGAACAACGACGTCAGGTCATAACCCACGACGTTCTTCACTGTTCTGGCGCCGGTTCGAATCACGGACCCGTCTGCCAGCACGACCTGCAGGCCCAGCACCGAATCCCGGGTCACGCCGTACTTGAGGCACCGGAATCCGCCGGCGTTGGTCGCGAGATTGCCGCCGATGGAGGAGATCTCGAAACTGGCCGGGTCCGGTGGATAGAACATGCCCCTGGCCGCAACGGCTCTGCCGAGATCGCCGTTGATCACCCCCGGTTGGGTCACCGCGTACAGATCATCATCGGCAATATCGAGGATCGCGGTCATCCTGTGCGTGGACAGCACAATTGCGGAGTCGATGGCGCAGGCTCCACCGGACAGCCCGGATCCGGCGCCTCGAGGAACCACCGGCACCCGGTTCTCGCCGGCCCACCGCAGGGTGGCGGCAACCTGCGCGGTGTCGGCCGCCAGTACCACGGCCAGCGGCCGGCCGGACGGGGCGAAATCGGCTGCGTCGCGCCGATAGGCATCCATCTGCGCGGGCTCGAGAATCAACGATTCCACTGGCAGCAGATCCTGCAGACTCGATACCACCGACATGCCGACTCCCTGGATGTTCCGCCCGCTCGGGCCACGGATCTGCTCAGAATCATCCTCCGCCACGTAGAAGGGAACCACACAGCGGGAACACAGCCGACACCTAGCCAAGCCACAACGCAATCGGTGAGGATCAGCCCATGACCAGCTCTCCGTTCGCGACCTTCACCCCTCGCGGTGACACCGCCCGGACCGGTCTGCGCGGTCCGCAGGGTCGCCCGATCAAGGTTCTGGTCGTCGACGATGAGCAGACGCTGTCGGAATTGTTGGGGCTGGCGTTGCGTTACGAGGGCTGGGAAGTGCGCACTGCGGGTGACGGCCTGTCCGCGGTGGCTGCGGCCCGTGAGATGCGCCCCGACCTGGTCGTTCTGGACATCATGCTGCCCGACATGGACGGTCTCGAGGTCCTACGCCGGTTGCGCGCCGACTCCGACCACACCCCGGTGCTGTTCCTGACGGCCAGGGACGCCGTCGAAGACCGTATCGCCGGGCTCACCGCCGGTGGCGACGACTACGTCACCAAACCGTTCTCGATCGAGGAGTTGGTGCTCCGGCTCCGGGCCCTGCTGCGCCGCTCCAACACCACGGTGACGATCGATTCATCGATGCTGATCGTCGGTGAACTGACCTTGGACGAAGATTCGCGCGAGGTGCATCGCGGCGGCGCGTTGATCTCGCTCACGGCCACGGAATTCGAATTACTCCGTTTCCTGATGTGCAATCCCAAGCGGGTGCTGTCGAAGGCTCAAATTCTTGATCGGGTCTGGAACTACGATTTCGGCGGGCAGGCCAACATCGTCGAGCTGTACATCTCATATCTCCGGAAGAAGATCGATTTTGGCCGCACGCCGATGATTCACACCATGCGCGGATTCGGTTATGTCCTGAAGCCGGTCGGCTGAGAAAGATGTCGTCGCACGCACCGGCCCCGCCTTCGGTTCGGCGGCCGAGGCGACCGCTGACTCTCCGAACCAAGTTGATCGCGGGCATTGTCGGACTGATCGTTCTGCTGAGCGCTGTGATGGGTGTGGTCACCGAAGTCTTCCTGAGCAAGTACCTGATCGGCCAGTTGGATGCGCGGCTCAATACGATTGCCGTGGGCAATCCTGGCAACGGGGAGAACGCACCGCCCTCCGGGTCCGACAACGGCTCTGGATACCGGAGATTCATCTTCGCCGATTGTCATCCCGCGTCCACCTCGGCACCAGGTTCGGCCACCTCGACCAGCAGGCCGACGAGTACCCCGGCGCAGAAGGTCGCGCAGCCGGACGGATCATTGTTCGCCAGAATCTCGGATGGTGTGGTGACCGGGTCGATCCGGCCCACCGTCGTGACCTGTGATCCCATTCCGCCTGCCGTCGCATCGACGCTGACCGCGCTGGTCCCCGATAGCGCTATCAGAACAATCGCCCTGCCCGGTTACGGCGACTTCCGGGTCAAGGCCAAGCAGAATCGGGATGGTTCGGTGAGCATCTCCGGCGCCTCCCTGCTGGTCGTGACGGAGACGCAAACGACGCTTGCGGTCATCATGGCACTGGTCGCCGCAGGAGCCATCGTCCTGGGCGGTGTGACCGTACTGATCATCGTGCGCCGCAGCGTCCGCCCGCTCGAGCGGGTCGCGGCAACCGCCCGCAAGGTCGCCACCCTGCCCCTGGACAAGGGCGACGTGGATCTGGCCATTCGGGTGGCGACGAAGGACACCGACCCGCGCACCGAGATCGGTTCGGTGGGCGCCGCGATCAACCAGATGCTCAATCACGTCTCGAGTGCCCTGACTGCTCGGCAGGCCTCCGAGACCAGGGTTCGACAATTCGTGGCCGATGCCTCCCATGAACTTCGCACACCGCTGGCCGCCATCCGCGGATATGCCGAACTCGCTCGTCGCGGGGAGCACGAGCCGCATGCCGTGGCACACGCGCTGAACCGTGTCGAGTCCGAATCTGCCCGGATGACCACTCTTGTCGAGGACCTGTTGTTGTTGGCGCGCTTGGATTCCGGCCGACCTTTGGGGAAGGAGGAACTGGACCTGACTGTGCTGGCGGTCGATTGCGTTTCCGACGCTCGGGTAGCTGGAACCGACCACAAATGGCAACTCGACCTCCCGGACCAGCCCGTAACGTTGATCGGCGACGCGCCGCGTCTGCACCAGGTGCTGGCAAATTTGCTGGCCAATGCGCGCGTGCACACGCCGTCCGGCACCACTGTCGTCACCGCTATTCGCCGGGAGCCAGGAGGTGTCGTCCTCACCGTCGCCGACGACGGTCCGGGAATTCCGGCGGCGCTCCAGCCGGAGATCTTCGGCCGCTTCGTCAGGGGGGACTCCTCGCGGTCAAGGGCCGCGGGCTCGACGGGGCTCGGACTCGCCATCGTGGCAGCAGTCATCACAGCGCACCGCGGGACCGTCACGGTGGACAGCGGCCCTGGCCGAACGTGCGTCCTGGTAAGGCTTCCGGACGAGACCGACGTGTCCGGCGGCACACAGCGTCCGGTGGCTGCTGCGAGCGTCCGGTCGTCGCTCCGACAAGACTGCGACGCGCGAATCCGGAGCTCTTGAACGACAGCACAGCGAACCGTCGGTTCGTCTTCGGTGTGCGGAAACGCGTCGGGGGTGCTCGCCGCCAGTTGCGAGACTGTGCAGCCGTCGTAGGAGAGCTGACGGCGGTCCTGGATCTTGCGACGGACCGATAGCTGAAGGCGAGCCGCCTTCGGACAGGTGTGGAGCTCGACCGGACGTCGGCCCGCGTTTCAGCGGGCGTTGGGCGCCGGCGAGGCGCACACTCGAACTATGCAAAAACTGTCGTTGGAGGCGCTGGCCAGACAGCAACTGGCCGGGGCGAAGTCAGCTTCCAGCGGCCGAAGCGCCCGGACGGTTTTCGGTGGTCACGAGCACGTGCTCCGCCAGACGTTGATTGCACTGACTGCCGGTACTGCGCTTTCCGAGCACGACAACCCTGGTGATGCAACTATTTTGGTGCTTTCCGGGCGGGTCCGGCTCACCGCAGGCGCGGTCCATTGGGAGGGCAGGGAAGGCGACTTCCTGCTGGTGCCATCGGCTCGTCACTCTCTGCTGGCGGTCGAGGACGCGGTGATCCTGCTGTCGGTTGCGTCGAACCCCAGTGTTCCCGGCGACCGCGGAACGGTTGCGCAGCCGGAGAACAGGGTCGGTTCAGCCCTGACCTGAGTTCGTGGCGGGAATGACCGCAAGATCGACGACTCTGTACAGACTCGAACTCCATGTCAGGAGTTGACCTCTCGCCGTCGGCGTCAACAACCTCGGCGAATCGCAGGGTGGGTGGAGCGGTTCGGACGACGCGCCCAGCTCGGCCGAGTTCGACGCGACACGTCGCAGCCGGTGACCTCCCATATTTCATCTGCCACTTCACGTCGAGCACGGTCGGCAGCGTCGCTGCGTTCGACCTCACCAGGGCGATCAGCAGCTGATGATGAGAATGTTTTCAATTCCGCTTGACTCTGACGTAGCGTCAGGCTGCATCGTCGTTCTTGTCGGGCCGACCGGTCCGATCGAAAAGAACGGCGATGACCAGCGACATCATCAGGAGAGCACATGAGTTTCTCGGTCGGCCAGGTCGCCGAGCTGGCGGGTGTAACGGTCCGGACGTTGCACCATTACGGTCAGATCGGTCTGCTCGAACCGAAGGACCGCAACGGATCAGGCTATCGACTGTATTCTGATGCGGACCTCGAACGGTTGCAGCACATACTGTTCTACCGTGAACTCGGGTTCTCGCTCGACGATATCGCCACCATTTTGGCCGACCCCGCCGCTACCGTGAGCGGGCATCTGCGCAAACAGCACGAATTGCTGCGCAAGCGCATTGCCAGGTTGTCCGAGATGGTCGTCGCCGTTGAAAAAGAAATGGAGGCACAGGCAATGGGAGTTCAACTGACTCCGCAGGAGAAGTTCGAAATCTTCGGGCCGAATTACAGCGACGACTACGAAGCCGAGGCGCAGCAGCGCTGGGGAGACACTCCGCAGTGGTCGCAGTCGCAGCAGCGCACATCCAAGCTGACCAAGCAGGAGTGGGTGGACGTCAAAGACGCCGGCGACGACCTCAATCGCCGCCTGGCAGCAGCGATGGCCGGTGGAGCGGCTTCGGACAGCATCGAGGCGATGGATCTCGCGGAGGAACACCACCGGTCCATCGAGCAGTTCTACGACTGCCCCTACGCCATGCACCGCGGCCTGGGCGACATGTACCTGGCCGATCCTCGTTTTATGAAGACCTACGAGGACGTGGCGCCCGGCCTGACACAGTGGTTGCGCGACGCGATCCACGCCAACGCCGATCGGTTCGAAACGCGATAGGGCAACAGTTTCGAGCTTTGCTGATTCCCGACGAGCGGCCCGGCGAGAACCACCACGGTTTCCGTCGGGCCGCTTCGCGACCGAGATGTGGCGCCTCAGAGCTCTCAGTGGTGATGCGTCATCACGCCTTGCTGCACCGCATCGGCTGCCGGCGCCGGGGTGATTTCGTGAGGCTACGACGGCGTCCTGTCCGCGCGGAGCGACGGAGCCCGGGCGCCCGGCCGGGTGATGCCGTTCTGGTACCTCGGATCTGTCGTTCTGGGTGCGGTGTGGGCAGCGCAGGCGTGGGTGGACCCCAAGGGCTGACGGTCGTCATCGCCACCGCACTGCTGGTCGTGAGCGTCGTGATGTCGGTCGTGCTACTCGTGCCGATCAACTCCCGGGTTGCCCGATGGTCGGATGGCGAGCTCCCTCCGGATTGGAAGAAGCAGACAGGCCGGTGGGACCGCCTCCGCCACGCACGAGTCGGCATCATCATCACCGCCTTCGTTCTGCTCGTCACGGCCGGCGTCGCGGGCTGACCGAACCGTGGACGTTTTAGTGCGGAGTCGAATGGGAGTTCGGTCACAGCTCGGCCGAACGGAGCAGGCGTCCGACCCACCCAGTTGCTCGATCGGGGCCGGACGCCAGTACATTCGCCGCAGATGATCGTGGCGGGGATGATGGTGAACGGCGGCTGCGGCGACGCCGCCTCCGGCTGCCGTCCAACCGCACTTCAGTACTGCGATTGTCACCACAACTTTCCAGGAAGCGGAGATATAGATGCCCGAGGCCGAAGCAGTGCCGCAGACCGATTCGGCGACGGAAACAGCCGGGGCGACGGAAACAGCCGGGGAACAGCCGCCGGCATCCGCCGCTTCGGCGACGGCGCCCGGCGCGCTGACGTACGGCGGCAAGACGCTGGAGCTCACAGTGGTCCCGGCCACCGAGGGCGCCTCCGGCGTCGAGATCGGCAAACTGCTGGCGACCACCGGCGTCGTGACGCTGGACCCCGGCTACACCAACACCGGCTCCACCACCTCGGCGATCACGTACATCGACGGTGACGCGGGCATCCTGCGCTACCGCGGCTACCCCATCGAACAACTGGCCAAGAGCTCCACCTTCATCGAGACCAGCTATCTGCTGATCTACGGTGAACTGCCGACTCCGGAGCAGCTGCACAACTTCACGTCCCGGATCAATCGGCACACTCTGCTGCACGAGGACCTGAAGAGATTCTTCGACGGTTTTCCCCGCGATGCGCACCCCATGCCAGTGCTCTCCAGCGCCGTGAGCGCCTTGTCGACGTTCTACCAGGACTCTCTGGACCCGTTCAATCCCGAACACGTCGAACTCTCCACCGTGCGGTTGCTGGCGAAGCTGCCGACCATCGCGGCCTACGCGTACAAGAAGACAGTCGGCCAGCCGCTGCTCTACCCGGACAACTCACTCGGCCTGGTGGAGAATTTCCTCCGGATGTCCTTCGGCTTCCCGGCGGAGCCGTACGACGTCGACCCGAAACTGGCCAAGGCCCTTGACCAGCTGTTCATCCTTCACGCCGACCACGAGCAGAACTGCTCCACCTCGACGGTCCGGTTGGTCGGCTCGGCCCACGCGAACCTGTTCGTCTCGGTAGCCGCCGGGATCAGCGCCCTCTTCGGCCCGTTGCACGGCGGCGCCAACGAAGCCGTTCTGCAGATGCTCGGCTCCATCCGCGACGGCGGCGGGGACATCGATACCTTCGTCAAGCGGGTCAAGGCCAAGGAACCCGGCGTCAAACTGATGGGCTTCGGGCACCGGGTCTACAAGAACTATGACCCGCGCGCGGCCATCGTCAAGCAGACGGCCGACGGAATCCTCGAGTCACTCGGGGCGAACGACGAGCTGCTCGACCTCGCCAAGCAGCTCGAAGATGTTGCGCTGCACGACGAGTACTTCATCGAGCGCAAGCTCTATCCGAATGTCGACTTCTACACCGGCCTGATCTACAAGGCGATGGGCTTCCCGACCAAGATGTTCACGGTTCTGTTCGCCATCGGACGGCTGCCCGGTTGGATCGCCCAGTGGCGCGAGATGATCCAGGATCCGGCGACCAAGATCGGGCGCCCGCGCCAGGTATACACCGGTTACACCGCCCGGGACTACGTTCCGGAAAACGACCGCTGAGAGTCTTGCCGCCGTTCGTTTGAATGGCTGCGGTTTGAATAGCTGCTGTGCGTGTCGTCGCGGGCAACGCCGGGAACTGCTCGCACGATGACAACCTCGCTGCTCTGGTTCCGGCGCGACCTGCGACTGGACGACCACCCCGCTCTGTTGGCGGCTGCGCACGGCAGCGACGAACACGCCCAGCGCGATGTCCTGGGCGTGTTCGTCGCCGATGACGGTTTGCTCCGGGCGTCCGGAGCACCCCGTCGACAGTTCCTGGCCGGCTGCCTCGAGCAGCTGTCCACCGCGATGGATGGTCGTCTGTTGATCGTTTCCGGGCGTCCCGCGGACGTCGTTCCGGACCTGGCCGCTGCCGTCGGTGCCGACACGGTACACGTCTCGGCCGACTACGGACCCTACGGAGGATCCCGGGATCGACGGGTCGAAGCAGTGCTGCACGAGCAAGGTGTGGACCTGGTGGCGACGGGCTCTGCATACGCGGTCGCACCGGGTCGAATTCGCAAACCCGACGGGACGCCGTATGCCGTTTTCACGCCGTTCCATCGGGCCTGGGCGGAGCACGGCTGGCGAAAGCCCGCCGGGAACGCAGGCGCCGTCCGTTGGCTGGACCCGTCGGAGCTGAGCCGGTCGGGGTCGTCCGAAGTGGCGTCGTTCGAGGCCATGACCGTGACGGCGATCGCCGGAAACGCCGCGGAACGACCCGACCTCCCGGATCCGGGTGAACAAGCGGCGAAGCGCGCCTGGAAGAAGTTCCTCGACGTAAAGGTGACCGACTACGACGACGAGCGCAACCGGCCCGATCATCCTGGTACCAGCCATATGTCGGCATATCTGAAGTGGGGCTGCCTGCACCCCCGCTCGCTGCTGGCCGACCTCGCCGCTGTCGGATCACCCGGCGCCGCCTCGTATCGACGAGAGCTCGCCTTTCGCGAGTTCTATGCCGACTTGCTGTTCCACCACCCGGAGTCCCCCACCCGCTCGGCCGACCCGTCGGTCGATCGGCTGGAGTGGGATACGGGTGACCTGGCGGCTGAACACCTAGCAGCGTGGAAGGCCGGCCGCACCGGTTTCCCCTACATCGATGCCGGTATGCGGCAACTTCTGAGCCAGGGATGGATCCACAACCGGGCGCGAATGGGCGTCGCGTCGTTCCTGATCAAGGATCTGCACCTGCCCTGGCAGGTCGGCGCGGCTCACTTCCTGGACCACCTGGTGGACGGTGACATCGCGTCCAACACCTACGGGTGGCAGTGGGTGGCCGGTGCGGGCGCGCAGGCCGCACCGTTCTACCGGGTCTTCAACCCTGTCGGCCAGGGCGAGAAGCATGACCCGAACGGCGACTACGTCCGCACGTTCGTCCCTGAGCTGGCAGGCGTTCCGGGCAAGGCGGTCCATCGGCCGTGGGACCTTCCGGACGGAGTTCCGGCAGGCTATCCCACGCCGATCGTCGATCACGCCACCGAGCGGGCCGAGGCCCTCCGCCGCTTCGCGGCGCGGAGCAATTGAACGGTGCCCTACGCCGCGCCTGCCGCCAGCCGAACGAGCGGCCGGCCGTCGCCGCACTGGAACACGCCAGCACCTCCGGTTCTACTGCAGGTAGCCCTCGACGGTCTTGACCGGTCGAGCCGCGACGTCCTCAGGGTTCTCGCCGAACTCCGTCCTGGCGCGACGCTGCCGTAGCAGATCCCAGCACTGATCCAACGCCTCTTCCAGGGCCTTGAGCTGGGCCTGCTCCTGGCCCTGGTCGATCTCGCCGGAGGACCGTTTGGTCCTGAGTTCGTGCTCCTGGTCGACCAGGAGGCGAACCCGACCCAGGATGTCGTGCTCCGTCATCTGCAGTGCCTCTTTTCTCATCATCAATTGGGACGTACTGGGAAATGATCGTTCCCGGCGAGCGGGCACACTGCAGGAACTCAGAAACCCTCCGGACGCAAACCCCAGGAGGCTGACCAGGATTCGCCCGGTTCCAGCCACAGCAGCCCCTCACCGGAGTTCAAGGCGTTCGCAGCGCACGTCATCGGCTCGATCGCGAGAGCGACCCGCGCATCGGCGCGTCCGGGAACCGGGAAGGTGTCGGGCGAAAAGACCTGCGCCCAGCCGAAAACCTGGTCGGCCCAGAGCACCAGGGCGCTGCCGTCGGGAGCGACCAGACGGTGCTCGACCTTGCCCTGGACCACTTCCAGATCCGTGTAGGAGGCATCGGCGCGTAGGTCTCCGACCCGCTGGCCGCCGCGCAGGTCGAAATGCGTTCCCTCCACCGACTCCCGACGCTGCGGAATCATGTTCTCGTCGACGGTCGTGTGCGTGGTTCCCGAGACGTGCACCGTGAGGTCGGCCGGGGCGGGCGAACCGACCCGCAGATACGGATGGGCGCCGACGCCGAACGGAGCGCGGGCTTCTCCCACATTCGTCAGATTGTGAGTCACGCGCAATCCGTCGTCGGTCAGTTCGTACCGCACCAACGTGTCCAGCCTGAACGGATATCCGTGCTGTGGATAGATCGAAGCGCCGAGAACGACTGAGTCCGACCGTTGCTCGACCAACTCGTACGCGGTATTGCGCAGCAGTCCGTGAGTGGCGTTGCCGCGGGACGGTTCGGTCAGATCCAGCTGCTGGGTCCGGCCGTCCAGGGTCCAGCGGCCACCCGCCACCCGATTCGGCCACGGCACCAGCACGAGGCCGCAACCCATCGGCGCCACCAGATCGTCGTTCCAGGTCTCGGTGAACTGGATGCCGGCCACGGAGAACTCGCGCAGCACGGCCGCGACCTGGCCCACCCGGACCACCGCGTTCCCACGACGAACTTCGTACTGTCGACCGGAGACCGGTCGTGGCCCGGACGTGGACCGGTCGGCAACCTTGTCCCCGTTCATCACCCCTGCCCGGTGAAGTGCGAGACCGCACGCCCGAACTGCAGCAGGCGTTGCATCTGGCCACGCCCGCCGTCGCTGACCGACTTGGAGAAGCGGTAGGTCTCGACGTATTGGACGGTGCGGGTCTCGTTCGCCTCGGTCAGCTCGGTCAGCGACCGTTCCGGCGTCTGCGTCGACAGGTACAGCATCACGGCGTGCATGGTGCGGGAACCGTCGGGCTCGGTCTTGAACCGATTCCGAAGACCCTGGTCCACGATGGCGCTCAGCGGGATCGTCCGCACGGACGAGGAGAACATCAGCACGTCGGGACGATCTTCGTCGGTCTCGTCGTCACCGTGCCACAGGATCAACCTGCGACCGTCCGTGACGGCGACCTCCTGCCACAGCGACTCGCCCCACGGCTGGGGCGTCGGGACCCGCTCGCAGGTGAACGCCTTGACCTGTGCCGGGTCGACGACACCGAGTAACGCTTCCAGTGCTGCATCGGCGTCTCGGATGTAGGCGCGAACGGCCTCCTCGAGCCCGGAGTACGGCGCCCAGTCCTGAGTGCCGTGCGTTTCGGGAAAGGACATGACGAAAGCCTCCTGGTTGCCGTGCTTGAACCCTTGCATCCTGCCCCATGCGGAGCCCGGCGCCGCACCGCGGTTGTCAGACCTCGGTGTTGCGCGCCCTGATCCACGCCCGAACGTCCGATCCCATGGACAGTGCGAGCGCGATGATCGGCAGGATCGCATAGATGATCGGCAACCAGATCGTGCCGCCGTTGGCGAAGTCCGCCAGCTTGATGATGAAGTACACCGAGATCGCCAGCGACAGACCGGACCCCACGGACATCAGGGTCGACTTACGCCCCAGCAAGGCGGTGCCACCGGCGATGAGCAGCGCACCCGCGAGCAGGATCAGCACTGCCACGATTGTCAGTTCCGCGCCCAGGCGAGAGTTGAACCCGAGGTCGTAGGCGGTGCTGGTGGCGGACAGCAGAACCACCCCACCGATGAGCACGAATCCGGACTGGACGAACGCCAGCACAGCGGCCGCGACCGCGCCGCCCGGCCTGGCCGCACGAGCGGGCACCCCGGCGTACATCGGAACCAGCTGATATCCCGCCGGCGCACCGTAGGACTGATAACCAGGCTGGGAATAACCGGACTGGGGATAACCGGGCTGGGAATAAGCGGACTGGGGAATACCGGACTGCGCAGAACCAGGCTGGGGAAAACCGGGGTAGGGCTGCGCAAAGGGAGGCTGTTGGCCCGTTTGCGGGGCGGGTTGCTGCGGGTAGGTGTATTGCGCATACGGATCCACTGCCGAATAGGCAGCCGGACCAGGGGCCAGTGATTGCCCGGTGACGGGATCGTAGGCCTGACCTTCGCCCGACGCAGCCGACCCGGGCCAGTACGGCCCCTGGGAGGGATAACCGGCGGTCGGGTCAGGTCCTGAACTCATACTGGCTCCCTCGTCGTCGGAACGCGCTCGACGGAACACCGCAGACGCCTCAGTCGGACCTGTGCGCCGCTGCCGACGATGCTCGCCGGAACACCGGAGCTGATCGGTGCCCGTGCGCTGATTGTGCCCGACGAACCGGCGAGCAGTGGCCCTTCGCCCAAACCCCCTCGCAGGCGTCGACAGAAGTGCCGGATCTGTTCGGATCCGGAGCGAATGATCAGGAGTGCCCGACGACGCGGTCGGGTTCGTGGTCGGTGGTCGTCCTCGAGTCGTAGTCGCGCAGGGATCGGCCGAAGATCCCGGCGAGAACCGTCAGCACGGCGCAGAGCAGTCCGCCCCCGATCACCGCGACGCTGGTAGACGTGGCATCGGCGACGACGCCATGGACCAGATCGGCGAGCCGCGGCCCTCCCGCGACCACCACCGTGAACACTCCCTGCATCCGGCCACGCATCTCATCGGTTGCCGCGACCTGCAGCAAGGTCGACCGGTAGACCGCACTGACCAGGTCAGCGAAACCGCCGATCGCCAGGTACAGAACGGCCAGCCACAGCACGGACGCGGTTCCGAAGGCCGCCATCGAAAAGCCCCACAGCACCACCGCCAGCAGGATTGCGATGCCCTGTCGGTGTACCCGGGTGATCCAGCCACCGGTGAGACCGCCGAGCAGCGAGCCCAGTGCCAGGCCGGCGTTGAGCACGCCAAGGGCGACCCCACCGCCCGGCGGACCGCCGAACGTGTGCTCGGCCATTTCCGGGAACAGCGCCCTTGGCATGCCGCAGACCATGGCGATGATGTCGACGACGAAGGTCATCAGCAACAGCGGGCGGGTGCGGAGATACCGCAATCCGTCGCTCACCTTCGCGCGACCGCGGCCATCACCGGCACCTGCCGGCGGCATCGCCGGCAGCCGGAAGACCGCGTACAGCACCCCGGTGAGCGTCAGCGCGTCGAGGAAGTACAACCACGGCAAGCCGATGACCGGGATGAGAACTCCGACCAGCAACGGCCCGACTATCACGCCGGTGGCGAAAACCGTCATGTTGAGGGCGTTGGCTGCCGGGACCAGCTCGGGAGGAACGATCCGGGGAAGCACGGCGCTGCGAGTCGGCTGGTTCACCGCGAAGAAGCCCTGCTGAATGGCGAGCAGGACCATCACCACCCACACCTGTCGGGCGCCGGTGAGCGCCGTCGCCCACAGCGCGAGGCTGGTCGCTGCGATACCCACCGAGGTGATCATCAGGAGCTTGCGCCGATCGAAGGTGTCGGCCACCGCCCCACCGAGCAATCCGAAGATGACCAGCGGTACCAGCGCGACCAGCGACGCAATACCGACCAGGGCGGAGCTGCCGGTGACGTCGAAGATCTGTTGCTGCACTGCCACCGCGGTCAGCTGTGATCCGACGACGGTGACGATCTCCGAGAGGAACATGCGGCGGAAATTCGCGATGCGCAACGGGCGGGGATCCGGCACGATCTTGCGGAACCGGCCGCCCGTCTTCGACTCGACGCCGGGCTTCGTCGTTCCGGCGGAGCCGATTTGTCCCTCCGTTCCGGAGCCGACTTCTCCCTCCGTTCCGGAGCCGACTTCTCCCTCGGTTCCGGAGCCCATCTGTTCCTTCGTCACGGAGCCAGTCGCTCGACGACCCACTCTCCGTCCCACCCGCCTTCTCCCACCCGCCGATAACGAAGCCGGTCGTGCATCCGCCCCGATCGTCCTTGCCAGAATTCCACCGTTGCCGGCTCGATCCGCCAGCCCCCCCAGTGCGGCGGAACCGGGATCTCGCCGCGCTCGTCGTCATCACGGCCGCCGAACTGCTCCTCGACGCGCTGCTGCATGGCATCCAGCTCGTCCCGGCCACTCACGACGTTCGACTGGGGGCTCGACCACGCGCCGATCTGCGAAATTCTGGGCCTGGCTCGCCAATAGGCCAGCGTCGTCGCCTCGTCGACCCGGTGTACTCGGCCCATCACGTGGACCTGCCGCTGCAGCTGGTACCAGGGGAAAGTCACCGATGCCCGCGGGTTCTCATCAAGATCATGACTCTTGGCCGACGTGTAGTTCGTGTAGAAGACGACGCCGGCGGGGTCGACACCCTTGGCCAGCACGGTGCGGGAAGCGGGCCTTCCGGTGAGTCCGGCGGTCGCCAGCACCATGGCGTTCGGTTCGCTGATCCCGGCAGTCGTGGCCTCGTTCAGCCAACGATCGAACTGCCCGACCCAATCCGGAGCGAGATCCTGTTCCGACAAACCACCCAGTGTGTAGTTCTCCCGCATCTCGGCGAGTCTGTCGAGCGACATCGGTTGAATCCCGTCCGTGAGTACCGTGCGGCCCTGCATTCCGACCAGCAGCTACTTTAGCGAGCCGTCCCCGTCGTCCTCGAACTCGCGCGAGGTCGTCCCGCGCCTGACAGATACCACGTGATGAATACCACCCATGCCGACATGGCACGTCCGCTCTCCCGCGGAGGACAGTGTGCGCAGGCCGGGTGAACGACGGTTAGTTAGCGTCGTCCGGCCAGGTCATCGCAAGTGTTCGCCGCCCAACCCGGCGTCAGGACAAGACCCGGCGACGTTCAAGGTGTCATCACGTGGTGTTCACCAGGCGGTGGGCGGATGGAAGTGTTCGTCCTGAACTGTCGGTTCCCAGGTGTGGTCGATCCCGACTCCGATCGCCAACTCTGATCCTGCCTCCCACACTCGAACTCCCACACTCGAACCGAATTCCGAATCCGATCCCTATTCCGCTCCCGCCCTCACCGTGGAGGTAACGCCGCAATGGCCGCTACGACGCAGTCCGATTCGCAGCTCTCGAAGACACCGGCCGCCGACGACGGATTCGTTCCCGGCCTGGAGGGGGTGGTGGCATTCCACACCGCCATCGCCGAGCCTGACAAGGATGGCGGGGCACTGCGCTACCGCGGCGTCGACATCGACGATCTGGTCGGCAGGGTCGGCTTCGAGGACGTCTGGTCCCTGCTGGTCGACGACTCGTTCGGAGCACATCTTCCGGTCGATATCTCGGTTCCGGCCTTTCGCAGCGGCGACGTCCGCGTCGACGTACAGGCCTCACTGCCGCTGCTCGCGCCGGCCCGCGGGTTCGCGCCGCTGCTGGACGTCACCCAGGAGCAGGCCAGGGATCAGCTGGCCCAGACCACAGCGGCGACTCTGGCCTACGCCGCTCGGTCGGCCCGTGGGGAGTTGCCCGAGGTTCCCCAATCCCTGCTCGATGCCGCCCCGACGGTCGTCGAACGTTTCCTGACCATGTGGCTCGGTGAACCTTCGAAGCAGCAGGTCCGAGCCATCGACGCCTACTGGGTATCAGCGGCCGAGCACGGCATGAACGCATCCACCTTCACCGCCAGGGTGGTGGCTTCGACCGGGGCCGATGTGCCGGCCTGTTTTGCCGGTGCAATCGGCTCGATGTCGGGGCCGCTGCACGGCGGAGCGCCGGCCCGGGTACTGCCGATGATCGACACCGTCGAGGACACCGGCGACCCGGCCAAGCTGGTCAAGGGCATCCTCGACCGCCACGACCGACTGATGGGCTTCGGGCACCGGGTGTATCGCGCCGAAGATCCGCGGGCCCGAGTGCTCCGCCGGACCTGCCAGGAGTTGGGTGCTCCCCGCTACGAAGCTGCCGCGGCCCTCGAGCAGGCAGCCCTGGCCGAGTTGCGGGAGCGCCGGCCCGACCGTCCGATCGAGACGAACGTCGAGTTCTGGGCCGCCGTCATCCTCGATTTCGCCGGCGTTCCGGCTGCCATGATGCCCGCCATGTTCACCTGCGCCAGAACGGCCGGTTGGAGCGCGCACATCCTGGAACAGAAGCGTCTGGGCCGGCTGGTTCGGCCGTCGGCGATCTACGACGGCCACCAGCCGCGCACGCCGGAACTGGTTGCCGGTTTCGCCGACCTCTCCGTCACCGGATGACAGTCTCGCGTTCGTCCGGGCGCGCGCCGACCGGCGTCAGGGCGAACACCGGGATGATCCGATCGGTGTTCTCCTGGTAGGTGGCGAAGCCGGGGTACCGCGATGCCTGCTCGGCGTACGTCCGATCCCGCTCCTCACCGCGGAGTTCCGCAGCCTGGACCCCCACCGTCCTGGTACCGACCTCGACGGTCGCCGCCGGATTGGCGGTCAGATTGAAATACCAATCCGGATTCGCAGGTTTACCGGCGTTGGAGGCGAACACGAGAAATCGCTCGCCGTCGGCCAGGTACATCATCGGGCTGACTCGTTGCTGCCCCGACCTGGCTCCGACGGAGTGGAGCAACAGCAGGGGCGCGCCGGCGAAATTGCCCCCGACCTGGCCGCCGTTGCTCCGAAACTCCTCGATGATGCTCTCGTTCCAGCCCGCCATGTGCTTCTCCTCGTTCGGTGTGCTCTTGCCCCTGCTGTCAAACGTGTTTCCCGCGTTCACTTTCGGTCGTCGGCGACCGGAGAACCGTCCTGCGCGTGCGGACCCGTCCGGCGCCAATGAAAGGATGGCGCTGCGCCGCGACGCACCACCGAGCGCACCCCGTCCCGCCCGCCCCGCCCGCTACGAGGAGAGCCGCCTGTCATGGCCGATCCGACCACCTTGATCCTGCCCGCCGATCTCAAACCCGCTGATGGCCGCTTCGGTTGCGGACCCTCGAAGGTACGCCCGGAGGCGCTCGCCGCCCTTGCCGCTTCCGGTTCGAGCGTATTGGGTACCTCCCATCGGCAGCCGGGTGTGAAATCGCTGGTGCACCGCGTCCGGGCCGGCCTCGCCCAGTTGTTCGAGTTGCCCGACGGCTGCGAAGTCATCCTCGGGAACGGCGGCACCACTGCGTTCTGGGATGCGGCGGCGCTGGGCCTGGTTCGGACGAAGTCGCAGCACCTGACGTTCGGCGAGTTCTCTGCGAAGTTCGCCGCGGTGACCAAGGCCGCACCGTTCCTCGGGGAGCCGACGGTCATCAATGCACCGGTCGGGGATGCTCCCGACCCGGTCGCACAGGCTGATGTGGACGTGTACGCCTGGGCTCACAACGAGACCTCTACCGGCGTGGCCGTGCCGGTGCAGCGCCCGGCCGGCGCCACCGACGACCAACTGGTGCTCGTAGACGCCACCTCGGGCGCCGGTGGACTTCCTGTCGACATCGCTCAGGCGGACGTCTACTACTTCGCACCCCAGAAGGTGTTCGCCTCCGACGGCGGACTGTGGATCGCGCTCGCGTCGCCGAAGGCCTTGAGCCGGATCGGCGAAATCGCCGCCACCGACCGGTGGATTCCCGAGTTCCTGTCGATCGCCACGGCGCTGGACAACTCCACGAAGGACCAGACGCTCAACACCCCCGCCGTGGCCACGCTTTTCCTGCTGGCCGACCAGATCGAGTGGATCAATGGTCAGGGTGGCCTCGACTGGGCGACGAAGAGGACCGCGGACTCATCGTCGCGGCTCTACGACTGGGCGGAGAGTTCCGCCTTCGCAACCCCGTTCGTCACTCGGCCGGAACTTCGCTCCCAGGTGGTCGGAACCATCGACTTCAACTCGGACGTCGATGCCGCAGTGGTGGCGAAGACGTTGCGCGCCAATGGAATAGTCGACACCGAACCTTACCGGAAGCTCGGTCGGAACCAGTTGCGGGTCGGCATGTTCCCGGCCATCGAGCCTGAGGACGTCTCTGCCCTGACCGCCTGCATCGACCACATCGTCGGCCGCCTGTAGTCGATCTTCCGCCGATTCCGTGCAGCGGCGGGCGGTCGCCGCGTGGGCTTGATTCGGCCAACGCGGCGCGCCTTGCCACGACCGTCGGACCCTCGGGATACCTTTGCTCAGAACGGTCATTGAGCGTTTCGGAGTTGTTCTGCAGTTCGGTGAGGAGAACGCCATGCGTGCGTTGCGGGTTCTTGGTCTGGATGATGGCGCGCAAGGCGCAGGCACGAATTTGGTGTGCGAGGACGCGGCGTCCGGTGAACAGTTCTTCATTCCGTGCGACGACCGCCTGCGCGCCGGCGCGCGGGGCGACCTCAGCCGACTTGGGCAACTCGAGATCGAACTCGAATCGCAGCTGCGGCCCCGCGACATCCAAGCTCGGATTCGAGCTGGAGCCTCGGTGGACGAGGTGGCTCTGGTCGCCGGTACGACCAGCACCAGGGTCGAGCGGTTCGCCTATCCGGTCCTGCTCGAGCGGGCCAGCATGGCAGAGCGGGCACGCAAGGCCAGACCGACCATCGATGGCATCACCGCCGGCGTCTCTGTGCAGGACACGGTCGCCGCCACGCTGGCTGCCCGCGGTCACGACGGCGAGGTGAGTTGGGACGCCTTCAAGGACGAGAAGGGTTGGGTTCTTCGCTTGCGCTGGAACGCGGGCCGCTCGGACAACAGCGCCCACTGGCAATTCCATCCGGGTCCCGACTGGGGCACATTGAGCGCCAGGGACGAAGCGGCAGCAGAAATCGTCGATCCGGCCCTGCGCATCCTCCGTCCGCTCCGCCCGATTCGGGCGGACGCAGCGTCCGCAATGCTGCTCGATCCGACCGCCCCGACGGGGTCGCCTGCCTCCAGGTCCAGCCATCCCGCGGGTAGCAAGCTCCCTACTGCCCAAACGGCGCGTTTCGGCGGTTCGTCGACTTCCGGATCGATGGAAAGGGCTGCGACGGCGGCCCGTACTGCGGGTCTGGTCGAGCGGACCATCACCGACGAGCGCACCGGGGTCAATCCGGTAGCGGTGCGTGCCCAGGTTGCCAGGACCGGTACGGATTCCTCAGGTCGGTCGATGCCGCTCGTCGCGGAGCAGACCACGGCTCTGACCCCCAACAGCCCGGCCACCCCCGCTATGCCCGCCATCGCCGCTGCGCGAGCCACCGCTGCCGCACCGGCCATCGCTGCCGAACCGGCTCCCACCGCTGCACGAGCTACCGCTGCCCCGGCGAGCACGCTTCCAGCCGTCAGTCCGGCAACACCGGAGGGCAGGGGTGCGACCGGCCGGCCGGCCGCACCGGTTCGTCCTTCGCTCCCGTCTGCGGTAGGTTCCCGCGCAGCCGACCGCGGCGTGCCGGCAGGCGGCGGAACACCGGCGGAACCGGTCGCCAGCTCGAAGTCGACCAAGCGCGGTCAGCGTCCGGCGATGCCGTCCTGGGAGGACGTCCTCCTTGGAACCAGGTCCTCAGGGCGCTGAGCTGGTGGGATGCTCCGGCAGACCGGCCGACGATTAAATCATTGGAAGACTGTCGGTGCCCGCACGTAGCCTGACCCGGTCATGACTGCTACGCCACCTGATACGAAACAGAGTCCCACCGGCCCCGCAACGGGTCCGGTACAGCGGACGACCACCCTGGAAGGCTACCCGCCCGTGCCTCCCGTTTCCCCTGTGCCTTCTATGCCTGACGATGGAACCGCACCGACCTTGCCCTCCCCCGGCGACGGCTCACTCGCCGGGCATTCTCCCGCCGGCAGGCCGATTTCGACCGTTGCATCACTGCGGCGGCTCCTTCCGTTCGCTCGTCCGGCGCTGCCGGCACTGGGCGCCTCCGCGTTCGCAGCCATCGCTGCGACCATCTGCGGATTGACCTTCCCGCTGGTCATCCAGTGGATCATCGACGGTCCGATCGCCCGGCACCGCCTGTCGGAGCTGTGGGCCCCGACGTTCGTTCTGATCGGACTCGGCACCGCGGAAGCGTTGCTGTTCTGGACCAGGCGAATTCTTGCCACCCGCCCGACCATGCGCGTCGAGGCCGCCATGAGGGCGGCGCTCTACGAACGTCTTCAGCAACTTCCCGTCTCGTTCCACGATCGGTGGCCGGCCGGTCAGTTGATGTCGAGAGCCGTTTCCGACCTGTCCACCATTCGTCGGTTCCTGGCGTTCGGCCTGGTGTTCCTCGTGGTCAACCTCGCGACATTCGTCGTCGGCGTGGGCATCTTGCTCGCGTTGTCGTGGCAGTTGGGTCTGATCGTCGCGGCGCTGGCGATTCCGTTGATGCTGCTGTGCTTCCAGTACGAGTCCCGATACCAGATCCTGGCCCGCCGATCTCAGGATCAGGTGGGCGACCTCGCCACCGTGGTGGAGGAATCGGTCTTGGGTATTCGAATTCTGAAGGCGTTCGGTCGCAGCGCGCATCTGGGCCGCAAGTTCACTCGTCAGGCCGACGAGTTGCGGCAGACCGAACTGACCAAGGCCAAGGTGATCTCGCTGCTGTGGGGGGTCATCGTCGCGCTACCGGAGATCGCGCTGGGCATCGTGCTGATTCTCGGAATTCGCCAGGTCGCAGCCGGCACACTGTCCGCCGGCACCCTGGTGGCCTTCTTCGGTACCGCAATGGGCTTGCGGTGGCCCATCGATTCCATCGGCTGGTTGCTCGCGATCTCGAACGACACGGCGGCCGCCTCCGAGCGATACTTCGAGGTGATGGACTCACCCTTGACCGTCACTTCGCCCGCGAACCCGGCACCGGCTCCCCCCGCCGGTGGCCGCCTTGTCCTGGACGGAGTTCGTTTCCACTTCGCCGACGCCCAGCCGGACCCGCTGGCAGCAGAGTCCTACGGCCGCGTCGAGACCTTGCGGGGTGTCGACCTCGAGTTGAGCCCAGGCGAGACGGTCGCCGTCGTCGGGGCGACCGGTTCCGGCAAGACGACCCTCACGTCGCTGATCAACCGGCTCTACGACGTCACCGGAGGTTCCGTTCGGCTCGACGGCGTGGACGTTCGGGAGCTGGACCTGGACACACTTCGCTCACGGGTGTCCGTGGCCTTCGAAGAGCCGACGCTGTTCTCGGCGTCCGTCCGGGAGAACATCCTGCTCGGCAAGCCCGATGGGACCGACGACGAGGTTCGGGCCGCCCTGGCCATCGCGCAGGCAGATTTCGTGGACGAGTTGCCTTGGGGCCTCGACACCCGAATCGGCGAGCAGGGCCTGTCCCTGTCCGGCGGTCAGCGCCAGCGGTTGGCCCTGGCACGGGCCGTCGTCGGCCAACCGGAGATCCTGGTCATGGACGACCCCCTGTCGGCGCTCGACATCCACACCGAAGCGCAGGTCGAGCAGGCTCTACGTTCGGCACTTTCCAGCACCACTGCGTTGGTCATCGCGCATCGAGCCTCGACCGTACTGCTGGCCGACCGGGTTGCGTTGCTGCAGAACGGCCGCATCACCGCGACCGGCACACACTCGGAGCTGATGGCCACGGTTCCGGCCTACCGAGACCTGTTGGCGAGCCGGGACGACCAGGCCGCAAGCGAGGTCAACGCATGACAACCACTCCGGCTGTGCCGTTGGATCCGCATTCGGACGAGGTGTGGCGTGGCGTCGCGACAGAGGACCACGCCGAGGTCACCAATGCCGTCGGGCTGAAACTGCAGGCGAGATCCCGCCGACTGCTGGCGTCGCTGCTGCGGCCGCACCGACGGCTCGGTGTGCTCACCATTGCAGTGGTGGTGCTGAGCGAGCTGGCATTCCTCGCCGGTCCGCTGGTCGTCGCGTACGGCATCGACACCGCTGTTCCCGCCCTGGCCAAGGGCAACGGCGCACCGCTGACCTTCACCGCAATGGCGTACCTGGGCGCCGGAATCGTCAACGCACTCGCGAAGGCGACGTTCATCCGGCTCTCGGCGCGCATCTCCCAGGCCGTTCTGCTCGATCTGCGGGGACGGGTCTTCGGGCACTCGCAGGCCCTGAGCCTGTCGTTCCACGAGAAGTACACCTCCGGCCGGGTCATCTCACGGATGACCAGCGACCTCGACGCCCTCTCCGACCTGACGGAGCAGGGTCTGGACGGCCTGGTGTCGGGACTGCTGTCGGTGTTCGCGATCAGCGTCGCGCTGCTGTTCCTCGACCTTCCGCTGGGCTTGATCGCATTGGTCGCCTTTGTCCCCACCCTGCTGCTGACGCGCTGGTTCCAGGGCGCCTCGCGAAACATCTACCGGCGCACCCGCAGCGCGATCGCGTCGTTGATCGTGCAGTTCGTCGAGACGATGAACGGCCTGCGCGCAGTACTGACCTTCCGCCGCGAGAACCGGAACGAGTCGATCTTCGCGAGCTTCAACGACGAGAACGCCGCGGCCAACGGCGACGGTCTGATGGCGCTTGCCCGGTACACCACCGGCGTCCGGCTGATCGGCAATCTGACGCTGACTGCCGTGATGGTCGTCGGTGCGGTGCAGGTGATCGGGGGTCGGGTCGAGATCGGTGTGCTGGCCGCCTTCCTGCTCTACGTTCGGCGCCTGTACGACCCGCTGGACGAGTTGGCGATGTTCTACAACTCCTACCAATCCGCCGCGGCTGCGCTGGAGAAACTGTCCGGACTTCTCGAAGAGGTGCCGGCCGTACCGGAACCCGAGAACCCAACACCACTGCCCGAGATGAACGGTCGAGTCACCTTCGACAACGTGCGGTTCTCGTACAACCCGCAGGTAGAGGTGCTCCCGACCTTCGACCTCGAGTTGCCGGCAGGTCAAACCCTCGCGGTGGTCGGCGCGACCGGCGCCGGGAAGTCGACCCTGGCCAAGCTCCTCGCCCGGTTCTACGACCCGATCGAAGGCCGAGTGCTGCTCGACGGCATCGATGTCGCGACCCTGTCCACCGCGGACCTGCGCCGCGGCGTCATCATGGTCACCCAGGAGTCGTTCCTGTTCTCGGGTTCGGTGGCCGACAACATCGCGCTCGGCAAGCCGTCGGCCGGCAGGCCGGAGATCGAAGCGGCGGCCGACGCAATCGGTGCCGGCGGATTCATCCGAGCCCTTCCCGACGGCTTCGACACCGACGTCCGCAAGCGCGGCGGTCGGCTGTCCGCCGGGCAACGTCAGCTGGTCGGTTTCGCCAGGGCGTTCCTGGCCGACCCGGCGGTGTTGATCCTCGACGAGGCCACCGCCTCGTTGGACATCCCCAGCGAACGCTTGGTCCAGGCTGCGCTGCGGACGGTATTGCACAATCGGACGGCCGTGATCATTGCCCACCGGCTGTCCACCGTGGCGATCGCCGATCGCGTTCTGGTGATGGACCGCGGGCAAATCCTCGAGGACGGCACGCCGACGGAACTGATCGGTGGCGGCGGCCGGTTCGCCGGGCTGCACACAGCCTGGCAATCCTCGCTGGTCTGACGGCACGGCCGCTCGATCGGTCCGGCAGGCCGGTCAGGTCAGGTCAGGTCAGGTCAGGTCAGGTCAGGTCAGGTCAGGTCAGGTCAAGAAAATCAGTACCGCGAGCCACGCGCCCAAGACCCCAACGACGGCGCCACCGGCGATCCATCGCACCACCGGCAGGCCTCTGGACAACCACAATGCCGGCGCCAGCCCTCCGGCGACCAGGACGTTGACGGCAATGTCGACCACCGGCCGATCGGCGAGGCCGGCCGACAACACGTAGACGGCCGTGGCGACGAGGATCGCCGTGAACCCGGCGAGAGCCAGGCCAGGGCCCCAGGGCACCTGCTCACCGCCGAGCCGCCATTCCTCCACCCAGGCCCAGTCCGCCGGGTCAGTCCCCGAAGGCTTGTCGTCATGTTCCGGTGGTGGCAGTTCCGCCGTTGCGACCTGGCTTTCCTGTGCGCTCGGCTGTTCCGTGGAGCCGCCTCCTGAAGCCAAGTCCTGCGGCCGATGAAGAGCGCTCCCGGAGGCATCGTCAGGGCCCGCGTCGTTCGGTCGCCCTGCGTCGGTCGGGCGCCCTGCGTCGGTCGGTCGCCCCGGGTCGGTTGGTCGCCCTGCGTCGGTCGGGCGCTGCCCTGGCCTGTCTACCGCCCGCGCCGGCGCCGCCCACGGATCGCTCATCGGTCCAGTGTGCCGCACAGCGAGTGGCGTCCGCACCGGCCGTTGACAGCAGTGAGCTCAGACCTGAGTTGATGGGACAGAACTCGGTTTCCGCGGTGAGGTTTAGGCGGTGAGTTCCCAGGTTCCAGTCGTCTGCGGTGAGTTCCGTGAGTTTCGTGAGTTCCACCGCCGATCGAGATCGAACCAAGGTCAGCGGCCGGCCGAAAGTTCGGCGAAGGCAATGGCGCCAGCGGTTGCGACATTGAGGGAATCGACACCGGCGGCCATCGGTATGCGGAGCTGCAGGTCGACCGCATCCAAGGCGTCCTCGGATAGTCCGGGACCCTCCGAACCAAGTACCAGCGCGATCCGCCGGCCGGCCAGATCGGCGTGCCGCAACGGTGTCGCAGCAGCTCTGGGAGTCAGCGCGGCAACGGTAAAGCCTTTGCCGTGCAACAACTCCACCCGATCGGCCCAGGTTCCTGGCATGGCCGCAAACGGCATCAGCAGAACCGTACCCATCGACACCCGCACGCTCCGGCGGTACAGCGGATCGGCGCAGCCGTCGGCAAGCAGGACCGCACCGACACCGAGTGCCGCGGCGTTGCGGAAGATGGAGCCGAGATTCTCGGCGTCGCCGACCCCTTCGAGCAGCACCACCGACGTCACTGTTTCCAGAAGCTCCGCGGCCGGCGCGAACCCGATCCGGTCGGCAGTGGCCAGGACGCCCCGATTCAGATGGAAGCCGACGACCCGCGCCATCAACGCCGCGTCGACAACGAAGTACGGCGCCGCCACCGATTCCAGGTCAGGGCGCAGTTCCTCCCACCGCCGCCGCACACCGAGCAGCGCCCGCACCCGATAGCGGGAATCGATCAGTCTGCGAACCACCACGGCACCTTCGGCGATGACCAGACCACGCCCGCCCGGGCGGTCGGGTCGTCGGTCGGCGGTGGTCAGATCCCGGAAATCATCGAGCCGCGGATCGTCCGGATCGGTGATCTCGACCGGATCGGTGATCTCGACCGGACCTCCGACATCCGATCCGGCCGCAAGGCCGCCCCCGCTGCTCAGCGGCCGGCGAGGTCGTTGATGATGGCCGCCGCGCGATGCAGCGTCTCCCGATCCTTCACCGACAGCTCGGCCAGCTGCTGCGCGAGCCACGCCTCGCGCGCCTTGACGTAGCTCTCCATTCGGCGGATGCCCTCGTCGGTGATCTCCACCAACACCTGACGTCCGTCCGCAGGATTGTTCTTGCGCACCACGACGCCCACGCTCTCCAGACCGTCGACCACTCTGGTGATCGACGGCGGCCGAACCTGCTCCCGAATGGCGAGCTCGCCCGCGGTGATCGAGCCTTCCCGCCAGATGATGGCCAGGGCCGACAGCTGCGTCAGCGTCAGGTCGTGGGTGTGGTGCTGCTGACGCAGCCGGCGGGTCAGCCGGTGGATGGCCAATCGGAGTTCGTTGGCAAGCGGGGCCACGTCAGGCATGGGCAGTCACCTTACTGTCGAACGAGCGGTTCGGGCGACACTGTCGAACGAGCGGTTCGAGCGACGGTGAGTCGGCCACCCCGCTGTCGTTTGGCAATACCTTGTCACCTCCGGCGCGACGACAGTGCGGCAGGTGTGTCGTCGCTGCTGCCGTCCTGCCGAAAGTTCCGCAGGCGCCGTTTCATCGTCTCCCGTGGCCAACGGTCTAGACCGTTGGCCACGTTCCCCGTTCCGTATCTGCCGCAGGGCCGGGATGAACTGGAAATCCGAGCGATCTCGAAGCCCAGTGCCAAGCCCTGCCCGGCGCGTGCCTCGGGCAACCTGACGTCCTGTTCGAATACAAGCATCGCGCGGCCGCGCTGCGCCGCGTCGATGGCCAGGCGTGCCGACAGGATGCGCATCACTCGCGTTCATCGTGGTAGCGCCGTCCGGAGTCGTGGATCCTCGCCTTGACGCCGCTGACCGCGATCGTCGTCGGGCGTGTCGACGGATCGCCGCCGATCGGTACCAGGCTGTCGACCCCACCTGACGCCTGGGTCGCCGTTGAAGGGTTCGGCGACGATGCTGCGCCGGGTCGGGCAGGGTGGATAGCGGTATCGAGAACCGCCGCTTCTGCCCGGTCAGGCGGTGGTGGCGTGCTCGATCACCTGGACGGCCAGTGCCTGCTGGTCGAGGAAGATGTAATGGCCGCTGGTGTGGGCGGTGATCGGCTTGCTGTTGCTGGACAGGTGCGCCAACTGCTGTTGTCCCCTGGTCCAGATGTCCTGGATCTGGGTGGCGTACTTCGGAAGCGGTGCGTAGATCTGCTGTCCGTGTTGGACAACCGTCAACGGGATGCTGCCCAGTGAGCCGATGGGTGCCCCGGTGTAGACAAGCTTCTCGGGGTTCGTCGTCGCGGAGGACAGGGCGTCCACCTCCTCCCGGACGCCGGCGAGAATTCCGGTGGCCGACGCCGGAATCAACGAATCGATCGCGCCGCCAACCGAGGGTGCCGTGGCGTCCAGCAGCACGAGCGCTGCCACCCGCGCCGAATACTGGTGCGCGAACTGAGCAGCGATCAGGCCGCCGAGCGAATGTCCTACCACGACGACCTTGCCGGTGACCTTCTCCGCGTCCAGCACGCCGTCGAGCAGCGTCGCCGAATCCGACAGAGTCTGGCTCTGCGTTGGCTTTGCGCTTGCGCCCTCACCGGGCCGGTCGTAGGAGCAGACTCTGGTGGTCCGGCTCAGAGTTGCCTGCAACGAGGCGAACTTGGTCAGCGGATCGGGCAGTCCGGCCAGCAGCACGATCGTCGGCCTCGTGGACGCCGAGCCGGTGCACAGGACGTTGGCCGACGAGTTGCCCACCGAGATCCGGCTGGCGACGCCCTTTTCGGGCAGTGGCTGCGTCTGGGTTGCGGCGGCCGGTCGGGTGACATCGTGGGCGGGTGAGGTGGTGGACGACCCGCAGCCGGCCAGGGTCGCGGTCAGCATTGTCGCGGCTACGACGGCGAGCGTGATCTGCGGCCGGATGCGGCGCCGCGTGGCTGGTTCGGTCATGGTTATTCCTCTGGTCGGTCTGGATGATCGGGCACGAGCAACATTTCTTGCTGGGGGCGTTGACCGGCTCGGCGATGGTGTTGTGGTAGCTGGGGACGGCAGGTGGGACCTACTTCACGTCGACCGACTCGCGCCTGGGCAGTGGTGTCGCAGCTGCTTCGCGGGCTTCGATGGACCGCTCGGGTAGCGCCTCGGCGAGAGCGGCGGCGGGCGCAGGAAGTGCATGGACACGAGCCGCCATGGCGATGGTCCGGGTGAGGACCATGGCAACGGCCATCAGGATCAGGGTGTCGGTGATGGCGTTCACGCTGACGTCGTGGTTGCTCATCCAGGCGCCCAGCTGGGGCCTGAACCAGTGGCCGGAACCGTAGGAGAACGCCGCGCGAGCGCCGATGACCACAGTCCAGACGACGGCATAGCCCAACCCCGCGCGGCTGGCAGCGTTGCCGGTCTTCGGGCTGCGGTAGACGGTCATCAGCGACGTGGCGAACAGCCCCAGCAACGCTCCGGCCACCGCCCCGGCGATTTCGAGGTTCAAGCCGGCGCCATGGGTGGTCGGAGCCGTCAGGTAGAGCGGAACGATTGCCCCGGTCATCAGCAGCGGACGGACAAAGCGGAACAGCCCGATCTTGCGGTGCGCACCGATGTCGGCCTCCAGAACGGCTACTAGGACGACGGCGTTGATGATGATTGCCTGAGTCAGCGGGGACATGATTGTGCTCCTTCGAGCGAGTCGGGATTGCTGCGGTTGATGTCATCGACTCTGCGCTGGGCCTGGGATCTGCGCGTCGGAGCACGGGGCGATCTTTGGCATGAGCCGGGTTGCCGGTTCTCATGCCCGCCGGTACCAGGTCGGTATGAGAGACGGCGGGGCCAATACCACCAACTGCTGGTTGAACCGCTGCGCAGCGGGCGGGTCGTCCTGCTTCCGGTGGTGCCGACCGTCATCGGCGACGTCGATCTGGGCGGCTGCCGACATGTGAGACCCGCGGGCCTGCTGTGCCTGCTGGCCGATTGGCTCCCGGAGCTCGCCCAGGGCTGCGCGATCCCAGGACTGCCGTGCAATCCGACGCAGATCACCGTGGAGCGCGAGGGCGTTGGGGCGTCACACTGAGTCCATGTTGGCGACCGTAACCTGGCTGGCCCGCGCGGGGGGCTGCATCCTCATCGGGGTCGTGACCTTCGCCCACTCCCCCGCGACCGGGGGCGACCTCGTCGCGCAGTGCGCTGCGTTCACCCTGAGTGTGGCGGTGATCGGCTACTGGCTGCTCGTCGACCTCCACCTCTGGAACCTGCCGGGCTCGGTGCTGATGCCTGGGCTGGTTGTCATGGCCGCATCCGCGGGCGTGGCCTGCACCACTCCCAACGGCGGGGCGCTCATCGGCTTCTCGGCCATCGCCGCTCTCGCCGCGGGCATGGACACCGCGCGGCTGCCCGGGTGGGTCGTCACCGCGACGGCGGTGCTTGCGGTGGAGGTCGGAGCGATTATCTTCAACGCCGACCCCGCCCGGGCACTCGGGTATCCGCTGATAGTGATCGTGGCCCTCATCGGCGGGGGCAACCGGCGGGCCTACCTCGTGCAGACTCAGCAGTCCGCGGTGTTGCTCGGCCAGCTCGAACAGCTCCGGGACGAGCAGCGCCACGGCGCCATGCTCGATGAGCGCACCCGAATCGCCCGCGAGATCCACGACGTGCTGGCCCACTCCCTTGGCGCCCTCGGCATCCAAATCCAGGTCGTCCGCGCCGTGCTCACCGATCATCGCGACATCGACCGTGCCCTTGGCCTGCTGGAGCAGGCCCAACGGATGGCCACCGACGGCCTCGTTGATACCCGCCGGGCCATTCAGGCACTGCGCGGGGAAACCATCGGGCTCCACGAGTCGATCGGCGACCTTGCCCAGACCCACCGCGACCGGCACCATGCCAGCGTCGACTTCCAGATCGAAGGCCAACCCATGACACTTGCACCAGAGGCCACCGTCGCCCTCAGTCGCACGGCGCAGGAGGCCCTGGTCAATACCGCCAAGCACGCCCCGCACCAACCGGTGCAGATTCGCCTCGCCTACGACCAGGACCGGGTACGTCTGGCCATCAGCAACACCTTGGCGACCTCGGGCGCCGCCCACGGCGAGGTGAGCGAGGCATTGCGCAGCGTCAACGGCGGCTACGGCCTGATCGGGATGCGCGAGCGGCTGCTTCTGATCGACGGAACCCTCACCACCGGCTCGGACCAGCGCTGCTGGACCGTCACCGCGGAGGTGCCGCGATGACCGGGCACCCCGAGGCACCACTACGGATCATCATCGCCGACGACCAGGCCAGCGTCCGCGAAGGCCTGGTCCTACTGCTGGGGCTGCTGCCCGACATCGACGTCGTCGCCGCAGCGGCCGACGGGCAACAGGCCCTCGCCCTCGTCGCACAGCACCAACCAGACGCGGTCCTGCTCGACCTGCACATGCCGGTCCTGGACGGCATCGACACCACCGCCCGTCTCACGAGCGAGCATCCTGAGGTTGCGATCGTCATCCTGACCACCTACTCCGACGATGCCTCCGTGCTGGCGGCCCTGCGCGCCGGAGCCCGCAGCTACCTCACCAAAGACGCCGAGCGCACCGATATCGCCCGCGCACTTCACTTCGCGGCCCGCGGCCTGTCCGTGCTCGACCCGGCCGTGCACGCGACCCTGCTCGCAGCAGCCGCACACCAGTTCGTCCAACCGCGCACCATCCCAACACAGCTGCCGGACGGCCTCACCCGCCGCGAGGCGGAAATCCTCACGCTCATCGCCGGCGGAGCCAACAACACCGACATCGCCACCCGGCTCGTGCTCAGCAACCACACCGTCAAGAGCCACATCAACCGGATCTTCGCCAAGACCAGCTCCCGAGACCGAGCGGCGGCGATCTACTACGCCCACCAGCACGGGCTGGCCCTGGGCGCGACGAATGGCTGATCAGCGACGAATGGAATATCTGGCGCGTGTGCGACCGCACTCCAGGCACCAGGGCGGGAACCTGTCCTCCACGACGTCGGCGATCGCGTCATCCGGGCAGAGTCGGCTCCGTGGGAGAACAACCATTCCGGGACGGTCACAACCCGCCAGAGCGCGTCGGGACATGGCAACCCCGACGGCACTACGCCATGATCTGCGATATACGGACCATGACCCCCGAATGCGTTGATCCGACTAATCTGATCCGCATGTCCTCGCTCGAACCAACGGCTCCTGCGACCTCCTACTCGCCGCCGCCGCTGCCTCCGGTGCGGATGAACCTGTTCCGCATCGTCGGGTCGTTCACCGCGGTGTGGTTCCTCGCCTTGATCGTGCTGTTGTTCAGGATCGCCGCATTGCGCGAACAACACCACCTCATCTGGTTGTGGACCGCAGCGGCCGGTTCCTTCCTCGGGTGCCTCGGCCTGTCGGTCTACCTGTGGCAGCGAAGCGCCGCTCGACGCGGGCACAGATCTGCGCAGCAGATGGCCCTGGACTAGCTCCCCCGCGCGGGCTCACCGAATGCCGTTTTCCGCCTCGACCATCTTGGTTCCGGTCGCGGCGGACGCCGCGACCTCCCGCAGATCCCACCGCCCGGCCCTCCAGGCAACGGCCCGACCAAGCCCGGCAGGCGACCCGTCGGTCAGCACGGATCTTGCCGCTTCCGCTCCGTTCTCCGATCCGTTCTCCGAAACTGGCCACCAGCTGATCCGGATCTCCTCGGTTCCCATCCGAACGCGAAGCCCGTCGACCGTCCTCAACGTTCCGGTGGAGAACAGTTCGTCAAGTCCACATCCCAGGAAGAACGCGGCCCGCTCGGCGGCGTGCCGCTCGTTGACAGTCAGTGAGCGGGCGGACATAGCGGGTAGTTCGGCCTGCACCGATTCGGACGCCAGATCGAGGTCGAACAACCGCGCCACCCGCTCCGGGTCGGCACCACCGGCGACCAACCGCCCCGGGTCCACCACCTGCGCGAGCCACGGGGCGTCGAGCACCATGGCCGCTGCCGCTTCCACCACCCCGCCGGACAGGGTTCGAACGGTGGCGGGCAACGCCAGTTCGGGATCGTGCGCCAGCGCTTCGACTGCCAGCAGCGTGATGCCGGGTACCAGGGCAAATGGAATCCGTCGCTCCCAGTCCGACCACCGCCTCAGCAGACCGGCCGCGTCCGAAGTGAGTGCGTCTGCCCCCTCGACGAGCATTCCGATCGCCTGTGCCACGGCGGTATCCACAGTGATCTGCGGCGGCAACACGTCGTAGAGCCCGCTGAGCTCGACGGCGCCGGGGGAACGCCAGAAGCCGGGTCGACGACCGGCCAGCAGCGCCGACCGCGCCAAGAACCAACGCGTGTAGGACGGCTCTGGTCCGGAGGTCAGCGTCGCTCTCGCGTCACGGTCGGCGGCGATCATGGCCAGGGCTTGCGCCCAGCGACCGTCGTCGATCAGGTCCAGGTCGGCGATCGCGTCGAAGCTCTCCGGCGGCAATCCACTCCCGACCACCTCGGACCACCACGCTCGAAGATCCGGCAGGTCCGCGTCGGAATTCTCCACGCGGACGACCTTGAACCCGGTCCGCACGCCGACCCTGGCTAGCGCGTCCTGCGGGTACGAGGCCCACTCGCCGGCGAGAACCGGAAGATCTGCATCGGGGGCCAACACCGCTGCCAACGGAGCGCCGGGAGCCAGCAACTCGTTGGCCGGCCACGCCTCGCCGTCCGCGTTGGTCAGCACCACCTCGTCGAAAAGGTCCGCGCCCAGGGTCGCCTCGGCAGCGAGCGCCAGCGCCAGGCGCGCCAACTCCCGAAGTTCGTCGAAATCCGGGTCGCTGTCCTCGAGATCTTCCCGGAATCGCACGAACGCCTGGATCAGCGCTGGGTCCGCCACCAGCGCGTCCGCGTCGGCCGGCACCGCGCCCAGCCGGGAGAGCAGCCCGGAGGCGGCCTCGGGATGGATGATCCGAAGGTCCGGTGCGACGTCGGCGGCCAGCGCGAGTATCTGCGCGGACACGGAGCCCGTTCCCGGCAGCAGACAACCGGCCGGGCCGATGCGACGCCCACCTCCCGACAGCGGAACCGGAAGATTCGCCAGGTCTTCTGTCGGCTGGTCGGCCAGGCTTTCATAAACCTGGTGCCAGAACGACGGCGATCCGTCGAGGCCGGCCAACGCCGTCGTCGCCTCGGCCAGTGGCATCGTGGTGACGCTGAGGACGCGGAGCGCCTCGAGCTCTGCCGGCGAACGCGGCGCCCGCAGCAGTCCTGGCACGGCCCGGGCCAGCAGCACAGCGGCCGGGTCGGAAATTCGCAGAATGACGACCGCGGCGGCCGGCACGACCGGCTCGTCGAGGGCCGTGACCAGCACCGGCTGCCCGGACAGACGCCGCAAGATGCGTTCGCGCAGTGAGGCATCCACCGGACCCACCGGGAAGCCCGCAGCCGGAACCAGCGAGAGCCGAAGCGGAGCCGGCACGGAGTCGAACAATTCGACGTAGCCCATCGCAGCCTCGGTGAGCAGATGATCGCCGAGAGCCCCTGGCGCGAGCCGTCGACGGGTGTCGTCGACCGGGAAGGTGCCGACGAGCCGGGCCGGCAGCGACAACGGTTCGTCGGTCGGGGTCGGTGCCCCGAGGAACGTCGGCGGGAGCGGTTCGTCGACGGCGAAACGCAGGTCGGCACGCTTCGTCGACTCAGGAAGCGCCCAGGTCAGCATCCACTGATCCCGTCCGCGCTCCTCGATGGGTCGGTCGGCGAGCAGCTCGGACGCAATGGTGCCGGAGCGGGTCACCGCGCGGTAGCGGCGAACCGAGTCGCCGCTGCGGATCACCGTGCGGCCGTCGGCGGCGTCCTGCCTTTCCAGCTTCCGGAGTTCACCGTTCTCCATTTCGATCTCGATGGCGCGCAGGCCCGGGAGCGCCCACAGCAGGTCGTCGCCGATCTCGTCGAGCAGCTTGCGCATCGTCGGCCCGATTCCGTCCCGCAACGGCAGCCGTACCTGGGTGTCGAATCCTTCAGGAATCGGATCCGCTTGCAGCGCATCGGTATCGATCGGCCAGGGCAGGCGCAGCACCGGCACCTGCCCGTCGCGCGCGGCGACCTCGACGTCGAGGGCGGGCACCAGAAGTTGCCCGATGGCGGTGGCGGTCTCGGCTCTGGAGAACCTGATCGCGCCGGTTCGGGACACAACCTCCGGCGCGTCCGTCACGGCGAGTACGGCGGTGAACCCGACGCCGAAGTGACCGACGGTCGCGCCGCGGCCTCTCTTGGCAGAGGCTCGCAGAGATGCCAGCCCGGCGACTCCGGCCGCGTCCAACGGCGCTCCCACATTGGCAGCCCGCAGTTGCGCAATACCGCCGACTCGGCACAGGGCGAATCGGATCCGGCCGGGAACTCCGGCCTGCCTGGCAGCATCCAGCGCGTTGGCCGCGAGTTCGATCAGCAACCGGTCGGCATATCCGCCGACGGCCAGGGCCTCCTCGGCATTGGCGTCCTCCCGGAACCGGGCAGGCGAAGTCGCCCACGCCCCCAACACCGCTTGCCGAAGCGCGGCGGTGACAAACGGATCGGATGTCATCGGGCCGGCCACCGTACGGTGCGCGGAACCCGAGTCGGCGCGCCTCTCCTGGCGCTCAGCCCTCGTCCTGGAAATCGATATCCGCCGGTTCCAGATCTGCGGTCTGGATGTCCGCCGGCTCCAGGTCAGCGCCCACGACGTCCGCCGACTCAACATCCGCGGCCTGGATGTCCGCAGGCTCAACATCCGCGGCCTGGATGTCCGCAGGCTCCAGGTCAACGCCCACAGCATCCGCCGGCTCCGAATCGGCGGCGAGCATTTCATCCGGGTCCAGATCTGTTGGGCCAGGCTCAGCTGCCTCGACCAGCACTCCCCCGGTGCGCGCGGAGCGAGCGCGACCGACTGGACGTCGATGGACCTCCAGCGACAACTCATCGATCACCGAATCGGCGGCGGCGGATCTGGCCGGCATGTTCAACACGGTCTCGGAGTGGGCGCCGCAGCCGTAGCCCGCGTCGACCACCCGGCCGTCGGCGGGCGAGTACTCGTTGCTGCACGCTCCGGTCAGCCGCCCGAGCGACCCGGCCAACGGGAGGTAGAACGCGCAGGTGTAGCACGGGGCGGGCGCCGACAACGCCATCTCGGCCAGCGGCCCGAACGGTCCGTCGTGCAGCCGCTCCGCAAAGTCGACCCGGCCCTCACGACTGAGTACGGTGATCCGGCCGATGCCCAGCTCATGGGCCACCTCTTCCACGGCCGGATCGTCAGACTGCAGGTAGGTCGGGGCCAGCCGCGGATCGTCCTCGACAGGCGGAAGCAGATCGCCCACCCCGACGTCACCAGGACGGATCCGTCGGTCCCACGGGATCCAGACCGGCGCCAGGAGCGCATTTTCCCCCGGCAGCAATACCACTTCACTGACCGTCGGCGGCGTCTCGCCGAGCAATGCCAGGGTGACCGACCACTGCCAGCCGCCGTAGCCTGCCTGCTCGGCGGCGAAGGTGGCGGTGACGGCGATATCGTCCTCTGCGATGGCGACCAGGAACTTCCCGACCTGATCGCCGCTCCCGGCTTCGGCGACCGCAGCCATGCGCGCGACGCCGACGGCGACCTCGTCCAGTAGCACCACCACTGCGACCCGTGGACCGGCGGTGTCCGACTGCTCGGCCGAATTGCCGTCCGTGACCTGCGAAGGACGGTCGGGAACGCCCCTCCCGTTCGGCGCGTCCGGATCGCCGGCAGCATTCTCGATCAAGTCGGTTGGTGCTGGATGGGAACTCACCAGCTCATCTTGCCGCATGGCGTCGAGAAGGCGGCACGCCATCGTCCGTCGACGCCGTTGCGTACTTGTTGGTCTGTCCTGCTGGTGCGCGCCCCGCAGTGGGGCAGGATGAGGGAGTGAGCGTGCCCGGTTCCGATTCCGGCGCCCCCGGCGACGACCGGCGGCCGGCCCCTGTTCCCGGCGCGCCCGCACGGCGTGACGACGAGTACGGCGAACTCGAAGGCGAGCAGACCAGCGTGCTGCCCCGCCCGGCCTGGGCTCCCGACCCGTCGATCCCGACCACCACGGCGTTGCCCCGCCCGGCCCGTCCACCGTCGCGGAACCCCGCCGCCCCGCCGAACGCGGCGCCGTCCGCGCAGGGCTATCAGGACCCACGCTCCGCGCCGCATCGTTTCCCAGCCGCTCGTTCAACCCCCGCTCGAACGCCCTATCCAGCCCCGCGCACATCGCCGTACGCACCGCCGGTCGGCCCCAGCTGGGCGGCGCAGGGACCGTACCAAGCGCCGGATGAATCAGGGCGGTACGACCAGGCGCCGTACCGCCAAGCACCGTACGACCAGGCACCGTACGACCAGGCACCGTACGACCAGGCACCGTACGACCAGGCACCGTACGACCAGGCGCCGTACCACCAAGTGCCGAACGACCAAGCGCCGTACCACCAAGTGCCGTACGACCAAGCACCGTACGACCAAGCGCCCTACGGACGGTCGACGAGCTGGGCAGATCCGGCGTACGACCAGCGCGAGTACGCGCCCGGCGGTTATTCCGGTCCGCCGGGCCCAGCCGACCGCGGACAGGGGACCTACCGGCACGACGAACCCGCGCAGTTCTCCAGGACCGGCCACAGCCCGGCCGATCCGCATCAGCCCGCCGGCCGAGGCAGCCACTTGCCGCCGTACCACGAGCGTTCCTTCGGAAAGGCGACATCGCTGTCGTCAACGCCGGCCGGGAGCGCCAGCCATGGTAAGCCCGCAAGCACCGGCATGCGGAGCCCCCGCAAGTTGACCGTGACCAGGGTGGCCGCCCTGCGCAGCCGCGAACTCACCCACCGCGGTGTGCAGATGTTCCACCGGGCCACCACGGCGGACGGCGCCGACAAGTCGGGCCTGATGCACCTGACGTATGCCGTGATGGCGAACTATGCCGTCGACGCCGCCCTGGCCGTCGCGCTGGCCGGCACCCTGTTCTTCGCCGCGGCCGCAGCCGAATCGACCGGTCGGGTGCTGCTCTACCTGGTCATCACGGTTGCGCCGTTTGCGGTCATCGCGCCGTTCATCGGGCCGATGCTCGACCGGATGCAGAGCGGCCGACGGCTGGCGCTGGCCGTGACGAACTTCGGCCGGGCCCTGCTCGCGATTCTGATGGCATTCAACTTCAGCCATTTCAACCCATGGGTCATCTACCCCTGTGCATTGGGCAACCTGGTGCTGTCAAAGGCTTTCGGCGTACTGAAGGCGGCTCTGACGCCCCGCGTGCTCCCCCGGCAGATCACCTTGGTGAAGACCAATTCGCGGCTGACGACCTTCGGAATGATCGCCGGCGGGGTGGCCGGCGCCCTGGCCGCGGGGTTGTCGAAGGTTGCCGGATCTCCTGGTGCGCTGTTCTTCACCGCCGTCTGCGCCATCGGCGGCGGTGTGCTGTGCCTCCGCATTCCCGCCTGGGTGGAATCGACAGAGGGCGAGGTACCGGTCAAGCAGGCCGACATGGGTTCGAAAAAGGGCTTCCCGCAGATCGTCGTCGCGACGTTGTGGGCCAACAGCATGATGCGGGTCGAGACAGGCTTCCTTGCCCTGTTCATCGCGTTCGTCGTGAAGAGTCAGTATCCGCAGCCTCTGCACAGTGCTTTCACCCAGTTGCTCTTGTTGGGCGTCATCGGGGCGGCGGCCGGCGTCGGCGGCTTCGTCGGCAACTTCATGGGCGCCCGTCTGACGATCTCGGCGCCCGAGAAGATTTCCCTCCTGGCCCTGGTCGGCATCATCGTCGCGACCGTCGTCGCGGTCCTGGTCCCGGGTCTGGCGACCGCCGCCATCGTCGGCTTCGTCGGATCCACCGCGTCCTCGTTGGCCAAGGTCAGTCTGGACTCGGTGATCCAGCACCACCTGCCGGAGGAGAGCCGGGCGTCAGGCTTCGGCAAGAGCGAATCCGTCCTGCAGCTGGGCTGGGTCTTCGGCGGCGTGATCGGTCTGTTGCTCGGCGGTGTCTGGACCTTCGGCCACGCCAACGTGTACGCCATCGGGTTCGCCGTCATCACCGTGCTGTTGCTGGTCGGGCTGACCCAGAGCTGGCTGGTCCGGTCCGGCAGATCGATCTTTCCCAGCCTGCCGGTGCGGGCGGGCCGCGGAGCCGGTTCCACCACCGCCCGGCTGACTCCCAGACGTCGTACTCGCAAGGCCGGAAAAGGTTGATGCGCCCCGCATTCCGACCCGTAGCGGCAGCCGGCCTGATAGCGGCAGGCGTGCTGGCGACCAGTTGCACGGCACCTCGTCCGGGCGTGACGTTCTACGGCAACCGCGCCTCGGTGGCCGTTGAACCCGGTTTGTGGTGCACCCTCGGCACGAACCAGCAGATCTCGTCCTGCCTGGCCGACCCGACGAAATATGCGCACCTGACCCTGGGATCCGGGCAGCCGCTGCAGATCAGCGTTCCTGGCGACCTCGGTGCCCCCTGGCTCGTGGCCTTCGAGTACAAGGACGCCGCAGGCAAGACGTCCAGCGGCCGCAGTGAGCTGTTCCGCGACGGCCGATTGGCCTACACGCTGCAGCCCCCTGGCGCCGGCACGCAACTGACCAGGGTCGAAGTGCAGGCCGGCTTCGTGCTGGGCCTCGATCCCAGCGGCGCAACGGTTTTCGCGGCGACCCGCACCTGGGTGCTGGTCATCTTGCCGAGGCCGCCGGTCGTCTCCTGATCACTGCGAACCGGCCCGGGCCGCCCAGCTCCGGTGCCGATGGTCACCGGCCGATTCGCCACCAACAGCCCCGACAGGCAAGAAGGACCGTGACGACCCCATCCTGACGGACGCGGACGCCACGGTCCTTCCGGGCGAGCAGATTCAGCGCTGTTCGAAGACGGCGACCGTGCGAGCGGGAATGGTGAAGCTGCCGGACGCGCGGTTGTAGCCGGCGGTCTTGACAACTGGGTCGCTACCGGTGGCCTGGTACCGGTTGAGCTGGTACCGCTGACCTCTCGCCCCGGCCACGACCTGGGTGGTGGCTGTCGGCGAGGCGTTGAAGACGACGACCTTGCCCTTGAGCTTGCGGTCGACATCCGGTCCGACCGTGTCGTCGATCCGCTCGACGATGACGCCCGGCGTCGCCGAGGGACCGCTGTTCGGAAAGGACAGCTTCTGCTGGATCAGCTTCGCCGAACCGAGGTGCATCAGCGGGCTGTTGTTCCGAACCCTCAGCAGCGTTTCCGATTGCGCTTCCGCGCTGAGCAGATCGGTGTGCGTCGGCTTCAGCGCCGGATCGGCCAACAGCGGCTGCATGAACGGCCACTTGGCCTGGTTGGATCCGGCCAGTGGAAGCCCTTTGCCGAAGCCGTTGCTGTGCAGTGAAGGATCCAGCTCGTTGTACCAATCTCCGGAGTCATAGCTGTTGCCATCGAACGACTTCGATCGCAGAGCCTCCGTACCGGCCTGCCAGAACGACACCGCCTGGGAGAAAGCGGTTGTCGACAATGCCAGGGTTTGCATGCAGATCCGGTCGGCCATGCTGGTGGCGACCGGCAGCTTGTAGGTCAGCAGATCGTAGAGGGTCTCGTTGTCGTGGGCGTCGACGTAGTTGATGGCCTCCTGCGGCTCGGCGGTGTACCCGGCTGGTGCACCCATGTAGTCCACCTGCGAGCCCCTGACGGTGGCGCCGGTGCGGTCGGTGAAGGTGTAGTTCTTCAGGTTGCCCGTCAGGCTCACCTTGATCAGATCCTCGTCCAGCAACAGCTTCGTTTTCTGAGCCGCGGCATCACCGTTCACGGGGTCACCGTTGAAGTCGGTGTAGAGCCCGGACGCGAAACCCTGGGTACGCGGGTCGGTGTCGTTGAAGGCGCCGCCGCGGACGGCGTCGCGGATCCGGTCGTTGAAGGTGCCGATTCCAGTGCCGGCCATGTTCGCCTGAGTCGCCTGTACGAACAGGGCGTCGTTGGCCACGGTTCCGAAATTCCAGCCTTCCCCGTAGAGGTAGATCTGGCTGCCGTCGACGCCGTCCCGAGCAAGGGTCAGTCCGTCGAGCCTGCTCTTGAGTGCGACCAGAACGGCCTTCGGAGTGAAGCTCATCAGATCGAACCGAAATCCGTCGACCTTGTACTGCTTCGCCCAGGTCAACACCGAATCGATCAGCAGCTTGCCCATCATCTGGTGCTCGGACGCGGTGTCCGGGCAGCACGAGGACGTGGTGACCTTGCCGCTGGCGTCGAGCCGGTGGTAGTAACCAGGCACGATCCGGTCGAGATCGTTGGTTCCGGCTTGTCCGGAGTCGGCCGTGTGGTTGTAGACGACGTCCATCACGGTCCGGAGCCCACTGTGGTTGATGGACGCCACCATGGCGCGGAACTGCAGCGTGCGGGCCGCACCTTCGGCGTCAGTGGAATACGACCCTTCCGGGGTGGTGTAGTGCTGCGGGTCGTACCCCCAGTTGTAGCCGTCACTGCCGGCAACAGCGGCAACACAACTCTGCTGCTGATCGGAGTCCGGCGGCAGCGAGGACAGAGCGCAATTCGGGGCCTGCCACGTCGACTTCATCTCATTCACCGAACGGGAGGCGAAGTCCGCGGCCGGCAGCAGGTGGACGGTGGTCATTCCGGCCTTGGCCAGCGCCTTCAGATGTTTGACGGCGTTGCTGGCGGTGTCGGTGAAAGCGGAATAGGTGCCGCGATCCGCCGCGGGAACTGTGGGGTCGGCGACGGAGAAGTCGCGAATGTGCAATTCGGTAATGGACTGGGCGACCGGTCGGGGCAGGTTCGGCTTGGTCAGACCCTCCGAGTACCACCCGGTTGGCGCGGTGGCGGGATCTGCGAGGTCGACGAACAGGCTGCGCTCGGAGTTGGTCGACAAGCCATAGCTGTACGGATCAGTGACCAGATTGTGCTCGACCTTGCCGGTCTCCGGGACGTACACCTGCACGCTGAACAAGTAGTACAACCCCTTCCAACCGGATCGGCCGGCGACGGTCTAGACGCCGTTGGCGCCGCGGTGCAGCGGCACCGTGGCGATCGGATCGGTGACGTGCCCGGAGGAGTAGACATTGACCGAAACCGCCTGGGCGGTAGGAGCCCACAGCGCCAGTTTCGGGACGTTCCGGGACCAGGTCAGGCCCAGTACGGAGCGGGCCGCGCCGGCGTTGATGTCGTCGAGGACACCGGGAATCTGCAAGCCCGTGGCGTCGATCAAGGTGCCGGTCGAGTCGAACGCGGCAACCGCCACCTGACCGGTCAGGACCGTTGCGGCCGCGGCCGCATCGGCATAGGACAGCTTCAACGCGGTCAATCCGGCCTGGCCGGGAAACTTTGTCTTCACCGCGGCGGGCAGTCCGGCAGGATCGATCGTCAGGGGGTAGGACGTGCCGCCGGTGATGCCGTCGACCGCGGTGGCCAGACCACCGTTCGGCGCTGCGTACAGCCGGTAGCTCGCCGCGGTACCAGCGCCGGTATCAGGTTTCCAGCCGATGTAGTTGCGGGACAGCCAGTACGCTTTCAACGGTTTCAGGCTCGGCAGCCCGTTCCCGGCGAGCACGGTGAGTACGTGGGTTGCCGCGACGTAGTTGAAGGTGACCTTCGCCCCGTCCGCCGGAACGGTGAAATCGATGTTCGCGCCACCCAACACTCCGCCGGCACCGTAGCTGGTGTCCCAGGACAGGCCGACCGCCGCCTTGACCGAATAATCGCCGGCCGGGATTGCGGTGGTGGTGAAGGTGTAGACGCCGTCACCGTCCAGATCCTGCAGCCAGGACCGCAAGCAGTCAGGTGACCAATCCGATGGGCAGCCCAGCTCGGATTGAAAGCTTCCGGCGGCGGTGACGATCGGGCCGTCGAGATCGGTGGTCACGCCATGGGTGGCGTCGTCGTAGTAGAAGGTGACCTTGGTTCCATCTGCCGGCACGCTCAGCACGATGTTCGCCCCGGGCGTCGCGCCGCCCTGCCCGTACACCACATCGAAGCTCTTGTTCAGCGCGGCCTTGTATTCGTAGGTCCCCGCCTTCAGTGTCAACGTCGTCGACCACACATCGTCGTTCGTCCGCCGGGTCAGTTGGATCTGCGCGCAGGCGGGCTGCCAATCGCCGGCGCAACCGACCTGCTGGTCGAAGGTGCCGGGTACCGACACTGCGCCAGGTTCGGCCGGTGCGGCCGCCGCGACGGAGACCGCCGGAACGGTGGAAAGGGAGATGGCGGTGATCGCACTGACGGCCAGTGCCAACCAGGACTTGTGCCTCATCGAGCTCCTTGACATTGCCTGCCGCGGCACCGATGCCGCGGACGGCCCGACGCTAGCAAGAATTTGCAAAGCTTGAAATAGGCCATCAGAGGTAGATGCACTCGGGTCGCCGCTGGGTAGGGTGACGTCGTGGCAGCTCGAAGCTGGGAAAAGCGGAATCGTGGCAGCGCGACTCACTGACATCGCCGCCCATGCCGGCGTCAGCGTCGCGACCGCCTCCCGCGTACTCAACGGCCGGCCCGGCGTAGCGGAAAGCACCCGCAGATCTGTGTTGACCGCCGTCGACGTCCTCGGTTACGAACGGCCGGCCGCGTTGCAGTCCCGACGGCTGGGACTCATCGGCGTCGTGATCGCCGAACTCGACAACCCCATTTTTCCGCTGTTCGCGCAGGCGATCGAACGCGCCCTGCCGTCCTTCGGCTACAGCTCTCTGCTGTCCACCCGGCAACTCGGCATCCCCGCCGAGAAGCGTTCCATCGAGCTGCTTCTCGAGCACGGAGTGTCCGGGATCGTCTTCGTCTCCGGCAACCACTCGAATACCCTGGCTGATCCCGAGCACTACCTGGAGCTGCGGGAACAGGGTGTGCCACTGGCCTTCATCAACGGCTACGTCGCCGACTTCGACGCAACCTTCGTCGCCGATGACGACGTCGCGGCGATGGATCTGGTCGTCCGGCACCTCACCGATCTCGGCCACCGCCGAATCGGATTGGTCACCGGGGCGACCCGCTACACGCCCTCCGCCCGGAAGATGACGGGCTTTCGCCAGACCATGCAGAAGTACGCCCCGGACGGCGCACCCGTGGAACACGTCGGCGACTACTCCGTGGAAGGCGGGCGGGCCGCCGCGATCGATCTCATCGCCCAGGGTTGCACCGCCATCATCGCGGCCTCGGACTTCACCGCGCTGGGCGTTATTCGAGGAGCCCGCTCCCTGGGACTCCGTGTGCCCGAAGACATCTCGGTGACCGGCTATGACGGCTCGCCCATCATGGCGTTTACCGACCCACCATTGACCACCGTCAAACAACCCGTCGAACAACTCGCTGCCGCCGCCGTCCGAGCCCTGATCGAAGACATCGAGAACACTCCTCGACCGCGGCACGAACTGCTGTTCCAACCCGAACTGATCGTCCGAGGATCAACGGCAGCCGCATCTCCTACCCCGCCAATTGGTCACGCCGGGGCTCAGCGCAAAATCAACTCCTGACCACCCACCCTGCGGCATCCCGACCGCTCGCGCCATAATCGTCAGATGGACCTGATCGGCTTCTTCGTGCGGCCCGCCCTTTCGTGGATCTTCGTGCAGGGTGGGCTGGATTCCATCCGCACACCGGAACCACGAGCGAAGGCCGCGGCGACCACCCTGGTACGGCTGCGTAACGCGGCACCCGCGACCATGCAATCCGGATTACCCAACGACGTCGTTCTGGTGCAGATCAACGCCGCGGTGCAGGTCGCCGCCGGCGTGGCCCTGGCCACCGGCTACGCACCGCGAATTGCCGCCCTCGTTCTGGCCGGGTCGCTCGCTCCGACGACGATCGGAGGTCATGGTTTCTGGCGATTCGACGATCCCGCCCAGCGCGGCCCACAACAGATCCAATTCGCGAAGAACACCGCGATCTTCGGTGGTCTGCTGTTGGCCGCTACCCGTCGCCGGCCTGCCCGCGAAGTGATCATCGGCCCGTGACCGATCAGCAGTCCAGCACTGCAGACCGCGCTGGCGTACTACCGCGCTTGGACCGGCCACGACTTCGAACTGGCCATGTCCTACATTGCCGATGACATCGTGTGTCAGGCGCCGGCGGGACGGCTCGACGGGGCTCAGGCTTTCCGTGAGTTCATGGGTCCGTTCTCTCAGATCGTCACCCGGTCGGAGCTGATCGCCGCTTTCGGCGACGTGAACGTGGCGGTTCTGATGTACGAGACCGGGACGGTACCGGTGCAACGACGCGCCAGGCGCCGAGCACCTCACCGTGGTCGACGGCAAGATCAGCCAGCTGCGGATCATCTTCGACCGGCAGCCCTTCGCGGCCGCGCGACAAGCTGCTGCCGGGAAGTAGTGCTCGGTTCGCCAGGTCGACGCGAGGATCCCCCGAGCGCCGGCTGTGCTTTCACCGTCGGGTGCATGGCAGGCATCCCGTCGAATCGCCCCCAATGCGCACTACTCGACCAGCGAAGTCGCCGGTCGAGTAGTGCGCGCCGGGAGGTCCGGCTATTCAGCGCCGAAGTTGCCTATCGCCCAGCACCGTTCGCAGTCAGCGTCTTCACTTCATCTGCTGTGAGTGCGCGGTCGAACACCTTGGCGTCGTCGACCGTTCCGTTGAGGTAGTCGACGGGGTTTCCGCCGAACTTGCCTCGACCGATTTCAAGGTTGCCGGTTCCCTTGTCGCCGCCACCGAGGATGCCAACCGACCCCGAAAGCACGCCGTCCACGTAGATCGACAGCTTCGAGTTCGTGACGTCCCGGACGCCGACGAGGTGGTACCACTGTCCGACCACCGGTTGTCCCACGTCGGCGGCCAGGGCGCGGACGCTGGCGAAGCTGAAGGCCCAGCGCTGGTCGGCGCCCGAGAACTGCAGGAAGAACGCACTGTTGGCGTCGCCGTCCTCGCTCATCACGGTCTGGAACGCACCGCCCGCCTCGTTGAGCTTCACCCAGGCCGAGACACTGTAATTGGTGTTCTCGGTCGGAATCAGCGTTCCGGCGGACTCGGCATACTGCTTGTTCCCGTTGAGCGCGAGCGCGTTCCCGGCCAGGCCCGGCGCGAACGTCGCGCCGTTTCGGAGGGTCAGATCATGGTGACCGACGCTGTCCTTCGCGACCGTTCCGGACGCCTCGTCGAACTTCCAACGGTCGATCCCCCCGAGGCCCGGAGTGCCGGGGGGCGCCTGCGGGGTGGGCTTGGAGCCGGCCGCGATCACGGCGAGGTTGGAAGCCCGAATGCGGGCCTGATCGACCTTGAGAACCTGCCGGTCGTAGGTGAACAAGCCGTTCTGCTCACCCTCGACATCGGTGATCTGGGTGTAGATCGATCCGGACAGTCCGTAGGGCGCTCCCTGGTCGCGCAGCACCGCGTTGTTCGCCTCGTAGCCGGCGTTGAGCGCTGCGAGGGTCGGAACCGAACCGTAGGGGTTGATCGAAGCCGTCGGCCA